>Ga0233431_1001205_pt1 | contig 46677 bp, 46 predicted proteins | sample SI_118_April2016_FD_179867 | JGI IMG/M metagenome (GOLD analysis project Ga0233431, IMG submission 179867) | Seawater microbial communities from Saanich Inlet, British Columbia, Canada - SI_118_April2016_200_MG | ecosystem: Environmental > Aquatic > Marine > Inlet | place: Canada: British... | reverse complement strand
ATTTTGCTGCTAGCAGTGGGTTCTTTGGCAATTCGTTCGTGGACGACTTTTGACGTAGCAGGAGTGGAAGGCCCTATGAACACGGTTGCGAATGTCGAAAGCCCAAACACGCTAACGGCGAGCAATGGCCAGTTGCTAACGTTGCGTCCAACCTGGAAACGAACCTTCCCTACTTCAATTCGCTGGTGGGTTCCACTATCAATGGCTTCAGACGATAACTTGATAGATCGTATCGCCATCGGCACAGTGGCAGAGGAAGGTACTCCTGGATCTCTGTTCTTACTCAGCAATCTTGGCCGAACATTATGGTCGCATACAGTCCCTGATGGCGAATGTGTCTACAGCAACGACGAGGAAACATTCGATGGCTTCAAGGTATATCGTGTCTTTGTGGGCGATCTCACCGGAAACGGTCAACCCGAGATCCTCGCTTCGTTTACTCACGCATTCTGGTATCCCTGTAACGTCGTTCTGTTTGACCTCTCAGGAAGGCTTCTCGGCAAGTACTGGCATCCAGGCTACCTTAGAACATTCGCGATTGGACCCGTGGGGGAGAGGACCTCTCCGATGCTTATTATGACAGGGAGCAACAATCGCTTCCGCCCGGAGGACAGCCCGTGGAATCCACAAGGCCTGATGGCCTTCTCGGGAGCAGATCTGATTGGACAAGCGCCTCCCTATACAGGATCTGGCCTAGAAGGAAACGAGCTCTGGTACTATTTGTTGCCGAATGTGGATGACGAGCACAAGAGCAAGTTCGACAGCATCGTCATTGCTGACTCAGATGGTGATGGCAAATCCGAAATCCTTGCCCACACATCTGACGATCGATTCTACTACCTCGACGAACATGGAGAGGTTCTACGAGTCGAGCTTGGAGATGAGTATCTGAAGGAATTTGGCAATATCGCAGCCCCTGAATTGCAGCGGATTGATTTGGATCCAGCGCAATACGAGGATTGGCCCCTGTAATGAGTCAACAGAACCTGCCTTTTGCAATGCCTTTGCGATTCCGGGACGAGGGGCTTCCTCTCATGCCCCGCTTGTTCGAATCTATTAATGTAGCTAGCATGCGAACTCAATTGCCACTGCCGCGCCTGAGAAATCACATCATCCATCAGCTGTTCAAGTGAGGTATTGGATAAACTACAGACAGCAGCTCGTGCGTGGCCCCCGCCGAACTTAAGGGCGATTTCGCTGACGTCAACGACGTTCTTCGAGCGAAGAGAGATATGGATGGTCCCTTGGGGCGATTCGATGAACATGATGGGCACTTCTACACCTCCAATGGCTCGAAGTTGGCTAACAAGACCAGCTGCGTAGGCAAAGACGCATTCGTCAGCACTCGCATAGCGGAAGAACCCAGTATCTGTCGCAATGCCAAGCAGCAGTGCCTCAGTCTAGAATACTGCAAATATCTGGTCGGCCATCCGAGATCAGAGAGTCTAGTTCTGTCGAATAACGTTCCAAGCGACGCCACGCTGACCTGTCGTAAGGTTGAACCAAACACCGGTGATCACCAAGCCGTTGTCGCTGAGGAGACCGGCAAGCAGGATGTTGAATCCCTTGGACTCTATGGCAACCTCTCCAGTCGTCGGATTGAAGGTTCCCGCGGTCATGGCGTGCTGTTCGCCCGCAATCGCGATGACTCCGCCAAATGAACCATCCGGGTCATGAACGATAAGTAACTCGATATCCAGCTCGAAGCCGTAGGGATCGTCGATGCGGCCAAGCCAGGATCCCTGAAGGCTTCGGATGACGATGATCTTCTTGTGGGCTGTGTCGAAGTCGCCCTCCGTGTCCGTCACGGACAGCTTGACCCAGTACGTGCCTGCATGCTCGTAGGCGTGAGTAGGGTTCTGATCGAAAGAATATAAGCCATCGCCAAATTCCCAGTACCACTCCGTAATTCCGCCGTCCACGAACAGGCTGCCATTGTCTGTCGATGCGTCAGTAAACTGAACGGCGACCTGCGCCAGTGGAGTATCTGGCGCCCAGAAGAATTCGGCAATAGGTTCATCGTTGAATGTGTAACAGCCGGAGAGCGTTAGTAGAAGAACGCCCAGGATGATTAAGGCAAAGCACACGCGGGATCGCATATCTCCTCCTTCGTCGCACAGTGAGTGTAGCGATCCTGCCGTGTGTAAAGGAATGACAGATCGGATGGCTTGCGCTGGGTGTCTAGGGCAACGGCAAACGTAGCCAGGTTTGGCTATAGCCAACGTTGGCTACATCTTGCGCGCATCCCATCACCGACCTTGAACGCTACCGGAGCTTTGGCGACAAACCGAGAATCACAGGAACCTCATTCTCAGGCTTCCTGAATCACCTAGAGAACGCAGCTGAAATCACACGCTCTGTTTCAGCAATTATGTCTTTCATCAAGCTATCAAGCTTGCCATCAGTTTGACTACACCCAGCAGCACGTGCATGGCCGCCGCCGCCGAATTTGAGGGCGATTTCGCTGACGTCAACGATGTTCTTCGAGCGAAGAGAGACGTGGATCTCGCCTGTGGGCGATTCAATGAACATGATGGCCACTTCTACACCTCCGATGGCTCGGAGTTGGCCGACGAGGCCGGCAGTGTCATCATCTGTGCATCCGGTTTCCGCCATCATCTCAGCAGTGACGTAGGCTGCAGCAAGCCGCCCGTCAGCCAGAATCTTGAGTGTCTTGAACATGGCTGTATGGAGGTGAATCTCGTTCAGAGTACGATGCTCGAGAATAGCTTGGGTAATCCGTCCGACATTCGCGCCAGTGCGAACGAGTTCGGCTGAATAGGCAAAAACACGTTCATCAGCATTCGCATATCTAAAGAACCCGGTGTCTGTCGCAATGCCAAGCAATAGGCTCTCGGCAAGCTCTCTATCAAATTCAACGAGTTGTTTTCCGATTTCATAGACAATCATCGCAGTGGCCGCATAGGCGGAATCACAGAAGTTGATCTTGCCAAAGCCAAGGTTCGACTTGTGATGATCGAGGGTGATGTCAGGGCTTCCGTTCTCAAGAAGCTCAACAGCATCCCCAATTCGGGCGAGGTCGGATGAATCGACGGTGATCGACGTGTCGTAGGCATAGTCTCGCAGTTCGCTAACACCCTTGATCGCCCCGTCGCCAGAGAGTCGCTCGAAGAAATTGGGCAGAGGATCCGCAATGCAGCCTTCGGCCGTTTTGCCCATCTGTCTGAGGATCATAACCAGAGAGGCTACTGAACTGACATCGTCGCCGTCAGGTCGGATATGGCCAATCACAAGAAACCGCTGTCCCGCATGGAGCCTCTCTATCACTCGATCTAAATTCACAAACATGGCAACTCCCTTTACTAAGACGGGAAGTGTAACGCATCTATCGCAAATACCGTTCAGCTGACAACCATCGACCCGAAACACTAATGAACGCACACCTACAATGATGACTAAACGAAACTGTGACTATGAGTGCTTCATGCGAAGCGCCAATGACTTGGAGGTTACTGACGATGACGTATCAACCCTTTGCTGAACTGATTCGATGATTGCCCCCTCTTTGTCTGACACCATTGCCCCTCCTCCGCCGAGGAGTAAAGAAGGCCGCTCAGTCAGGTTATCACCTACAGGAGCTGAAGAAACTCGTCTCGCGATAGTTCGCAATCGCGCAGGATCTTCGAGAGTAGCCCCGGACCAACGGTTTCACCGCTATGCACAGGTACAACAGTGACTCGTCCATCCGAATGACGGAGAAAGTGATGACTACCTCGTGTTCGTACATCATTGAAGCCAGCACACTGAAGAGCCTTGATGAGCTCTTCACCGCTCAACCTCGGAAGTCGAGTCATGAGCTCAGTGATATTTGTTGAATCCCTACGAAATCGAGATTCTCGATGTCTCCATCTTGCTCTTCAATGCATAGCTCAATGGCTTCGCGGATTCTGTCCATGACCTGATCGAGCGATCTCCCTTGGGTATGACAGCCCTTCAATCCCGGCACCGACGCTACATAGGTACCGTCTGAATCTTGCTCGATAATGACGCTATATTCGCTTCGCATCACACACTCCTTGGGACCTAGACAAGCCCATTATACGACGTTGCCTCCCGAGAGAGCACTCCAACTGCAGGGGTTAGCCAGCTCGCTGAGCGTAATAGCCTAGCAGACATGGAGAAGGTGTTTTGAGCAAATCTGCGAATAAGCCAGTACGCTATTGTCGTTCTAGCGGCATTCTGTTAATACGAAGCCAGACAGTTGTCAGACGTTTCGCCTACCAACACTCGTAAACATAGACACCGCGGCGGCTGAGGGCGAGGATGTGCTGTGCTGCCAGAGAGGCATCGAGTCGGTCACTACAGATGTAAACGCGATCTCCGAAATCAAGCCCGGGGTTATCTACCAGGGGCTGTAGATTGCCAATCGGGTTTCCACTGAGCCACAGTCCGAACAGGTCCTCCAACCCAGACAGTGGGCTGATATCGCCAATCCGATTGTTGTCGAGCAATAGAATCTTCAAACTACGCAGGCTGGCAAGTGCGCGTATATCCACAATCTGATTGTCCATTAGGCTCAGTAAGACAAGATTCGCCAGGGATGCAAGAGCTTCGATGTTGCCGATCTGATTGCTGCTCAGCACAAGCTTCTGGAGAGAAACAAGTCCGCCAAGTGCCGAGAGGTCACTGATATCATTGCCATCCAGTTCCAGCTCCTTGAGGGTGCCGTCCTGCAACCCGCTGACCGGTGACAATCCGGTCAATGGAGCCAGATCTGTAATGAGGTTATTGCCCAAGCGCAGAATTGTGAGGTTCTGCAGGTTGGAAAGAGGGGAGAGATCAACAATTACATTGCTGGTGAGGTCAAGAACTTCTAGCGCTGTCAGATGCGACAGCGGGGCTAGATCGACGATTGCATTCTCACTCAGCTTGAGCTCAATCAAGTCAGTACAGTACTGCATTCCTTCAAGATCGCTGATGCCTCGCCCGCTGGCGTCCAAGCTCGCCAAGTCCTCAAGCTGGTAGTCATAGATACCTCCCGATGGCTTGCCAATCGCTTCACGAATAACGGCCTCAAGTCCTGGGTCGGGGATAGAAATGACGGCTGCGGCTACGCTCAGTGGGACGAGCACAAAGACGGTGGCAATCACCAAGACGTTAGAAATGCAGCGGGCTCTTTGGCTGCCTGCAGTTTGGCATGAGCGTAACATGCATCACAGTATAGAGATTGGCTCATCTGCTGTAAACTAGGGACTCCTGGGATGGCCTGTCCAAGACAGTAGATGAATGGCAGTATTCAGGAGAGGTTTGACAATCCGACAGCCTGAACCCATGTGCCGCAGGCTTATTGCAAAATCTTCGGGTTGTAAGCCTGGGGTTGCTTCAGATCTCTTCGTCTCTTATCCTGTATTCACAGATGACTTACGCATTGATCGGTTTCGAACCATCTAAACTACCTGTACGCAAGGTCCTGTCTCTGTTTCTCGCCATCCTGATCATCTTCTACACACCATCAGGGAACTGCCATTCAGAAACTGCTCTCTCAGGAGAATGGACTTCTACCCTTGCCCTAGAGGTTCCAACTGGAACATGGTCCACTAAGACAGACTTCACGGTTGAGAAGCAATTTGGCAACTGCCTCATGACGGCACGCTCGTTGTTAGAGGATGACGCATGGAAAAAACAGGAGTTCGAAGCTGAAGTCGTTCTAGCGGATTTCGCCATCGAAACGGATCTTCGATTTGAGCCAACCAAGGATCGCTTCAAGGACTGGATCACCAAGATCGAGTGGGAGAAGGAAGCTCTGACCGTCACCCTAATCACCAAGCTCACACGAACGACAGATTGGCTGATACTCGAGATCGAACATGAGGAGGACACGCTTGAGATCGATGCTGACATCCGCTTCCGTTCATCGTCAGGCAGTTGTTCTCCTCTCTTCTATGATGTGACTATGGACCTCTCTTTCGATTGGTGTGGCATTGAAACAGATCTTGAAGTCGCTATCGATGATGACGGATTCGACGAGATTGTTCTTGAGCTTTCCGAATTGGCCGTACCGCGAGCTCCGTGGTTCACTTTCGATCTCGAATTAACAAGAACGGCAAAAACGACGACCGTCAAACTCTCTCCAGATGCAATCTTGACAAGCTTCTGGGGAGTCGGTTACTGCGAACTTGAGATTGAAGGAGGATTCGCGAATGCGTCAAGCATTCATCCTCTATCAATCACCGAAGCTGTCGTGACGTGGGAGACGGAAGGTTGGGAAATGGAAGCGACTGCCATCCTTGATCCCGGCGACTGGATTTCCAAAACCTACTGGCTTGAAGTTCAAGCAGAATGTGCAATCGATCTCGGTGATTCCAGCTGCGTATCGCTCGAACTCACATTCCTGTGGACTGAAACTGATCTCGGTCGAGTACGCGGCGCTATAACCTATGAACCATGTGAATCATTCAGCATTGCCACCGAAGGCGACGTCGATATCGAGAACCGAGAACTGAATTCTCTTGCGTTGAGTCTAGAATTTGAGTGGTGATTGAGTTTATCCCGAGCGAAGAAGAAGCCGACGTCCCCAGTCCTGGAGACGCCTGCTTCATCCACCTGCTTAAGGAGGTCGAGGATCTGCACATCCCGCTCATGCAGACAAGGCAGATCCCCGATACGAGAAGATCCCCCGATCACGCTACTGGAGATTCCGCTTCCGTATTGACGATATCTCATAATGTATGCTTAGTCAATGCAAGAGCCAATCGGATGACGTATCGTAGCTCTGTCAAGGCAACGGAATTAGAGAACTGGAACACGTTCTGTGTCAGCCCTTCGTCGTCACACACAATCACAGCAATTCGATCTAGGCCCTCAATGGAAGAGAGCGCCTTGGAAAATTCGACGAGATCCGTACTGCGTGAAGGACGCGTCTCACGTTTCCTTCAACTATCGTGAGAACGTTCGATCTTTTCCGTAGCCGCGGAGCACTTCTGCTCACGCTTCTCCAGCTTCCTGAGTCATTCTCGCCCGCTTCTCTCGGCGAAGGAGCAAAGCTATACTGGATTAAAGTGACAGGAACTCGTCAGAACAGGCATATTTGACAAGACAGTGTAAGCGGGAACCTATAACAATAGGCTTAAGGAGGCTATCGTATGAAAAGATGGATGCAGGTTGCGTTATTGATCGGGCTTCTCATGGCGCTGTTCGTAACAGCCCTTGCCCAGCCCGCCCAAGGTGGCAGCAACAAGTACCGCCTCGTGTGGACAGATGATCCAACATCAACAATGACCATTGGATGGTGTCAGGACACAGGGGCACCAGCGGGTGTTGACTACGGAACGGATTCTACGCTTGTTACTTACAGTTCCGAGACAACTGTTATCACCTACTCCTTCGACAACACCGGCACGCCGGAAGGGGCCACATTCGACAATCACTTCGTTACACTGACGAACCTAATCCCGGATACCGCGTACTACTTCCGCGTCCAGGACTCGGAAGGAAGTAGCGAGATCATGTGGTTCAAGACGGCGCCGGACAAGCCGTCCGACTTCACTTTCATCGTCGGTGGAGACTCGCGCACCAACGAGGAGCCACGTCAATGGGGCAATGACCTCGTCTCGAGCATCCGCCCGTTGTTTGTCCTCTTCGGCGCGGACTACATGGGCTCCGGCACCAACGACGAGTGGAAAACCTGGCTCGACGATTGGCAAGCCACGCGCAGCGCCGACGGCCGCATGTATCCGATCGTGCCGCAACACGGCAACCACGAAAACGACATGCGCGACATGATCCAACGCATCTTCAACATCAGCAACACTGACGCCTACGACACACTCGCACTTGGTGGGGATCAGCTACGCTTGTGGGTGCTGAACTCGGAGCTTGAGCCCGGCGTCGGCTACGGCGCTTTTTCCGGCCAAGATTCCACCGCATGGGATGCGCAGACAGCATGGCTGAAGGCTGGGTTGGCCGACCTCTCTAACTATGCCACCTGGCAGGTGGCCTGTTACCATCGGCCGATGCGTCCCCACACGTCCGGGAAGGACGAAGGATTGGTCCGCATTGCAGAGTGGGCGCAGACGTTCTTCGACCACGGCGTGGATCTCGCCATCGAGTCGGACACTCATATGACGAAGTACACCTACCCGGTGGCTCCGAGCGCAGTGGCGGGCAGCTTCCAGGACTTCGTGCGCGATGATGAGAATGGCACTACGTTCATTGGTGAAGGCAGCTGGGGCGCGCCGACGCGTCCAACCGACGACGACAAGCCTTGGACACTGGCCTCCGATTCCTTCTGGCAGTTCAAGCTGATCCACGTCCAGACCAGCGTCGAAGACCGGATGGACATCCGGACCGTACGCTTTGGCAGCATTGAGGAGCTTGATGCTGGTATCGAGTACGACCCGGCGACCGTCACTCCGCTCACTCAAGCCGCTCAGGACGCGGACCCGTTCGCACTGCCTGCCGGTCTTGATCTCTGGTCGCCTCTCTCTGGGACCGTCTTCAGTATCTTCCCCAACGATGATCCTGATGGAGCTGCATTCCGAGGAGCCGACATCGAGACCGTTGAGTATGTCACCGCTGGTGACACCTGGAATTATCTCGATGACGGATCGGACCAAGGAACCGCCTGGCAGAGCAGCGAATTCGATGACAGCGCATGGCTGAGTGGCGCAGCACAGCTAGGCTATGGCGATGGCGGCTGGGGGGGCGAGGTCTCTGACGAAGTGACCGAAATTAGTTACGGCCCCGACGCCGACAACAAGTTCACCACGACCTACTTCCGTACGAGCTTCTCGGTGGCCGACCCCTCGGCCGTAATCAAGCTAAAGCTGCAGTTGCTGCGTGATGACGGCGCGGTGGTCTACATCAACGGCACTGAGGTTGTCCGCTCCAACATGCTGGATGGACCGATCACCTATACAACCTTCTCTCGCGCGGCCGTCGGAGGATCTGACGAGTCGACCTTCTACGAGCTGGATCTCGATCCTGCGGTGCTGATCGCAGGCGACAACCTCCTAGCCGTGGAAATCCATCAGTCCGACCTCGGCAGCTCCGATGTGAGCTTCGACGCAGTGCTCTACGGTATCGAGTCGACGACGGCCGGACCTACTGCAACCGCGCCGACAGACTTTGCGGGCGTGGCGCTGTCCGAGTCGGAAATCGACCTGTCGTGGACCGACAATGCCGCTGATGAAGCCGGCTTCGAGTTGTGGCGTATGGTCGGTGAGGGTGCCTGGATGATCTACGCGTCTCGGCTCAGCCCAGATACCGCGACCTACAGCGATATCTTGCTGGACGAGGGCATGTCGTACTCGTACAAGGTACGCGCCTACAACAAACACGGCCTCTCAGCATTCTCCGACACGATCACGCTGACGACGCTGGTCATCGCCGTGCCTGTCGTGTGGGCGGCGGACTTCGGTGACGGCACGTTGGGCGAGATTTCGCAAATTAGCGTGTCAAGCAATGCCGACTGGAGTTTCGCTGAATACAGCGGAGCGGGGTACGCCGCAATGAACGGCTACGGGGCAGACACGGCCAGCGACGACTGGCTGATCAGCCCGCCGCTCAACCTGTACGTGCTGCAGGACGAGTCAATCTCGGCCGATTTGGCGTACAACTACGATGGTCCAGAAATCGACATGCTGTTCTCGGCGGATTACGATCCAGCGATCCATGCTGATCCTGGCGCGGCGACCTGGTGGAATCTTGATCCTGCGTTGCCTTCAACTGGAGGATACGCCTTCGAAACCACTGGCAAACTGCTGTTCCAAATCGCGTCGGAAGACTTCGAGAGCGACACTTTTGGGTCGTTCGCAGTCTATGACCGCAGCAGTGATGCCGTGTGGACGATGAGAACCGTGGCGGACCAGCTGGGCGCTGTCATCAGCGGATACGGTGCCGACACAGCTAGCGACGACTGGTTGATCTGGTCAGTAGCGAGCATTCCCGCAGGCGCCAACGCGGAGCTGACGTTCGATCTGTATCTGAACTACAGCGGCCCGTACCTGGAGGTCATGGTGTCGACAGATTACGCTGGAAGCGGCGACCCGATGACGGCCAATTGGACGTCGTATCCGATCAACCACGACGATGCTGTCGGGGACGCGTGGGAAACGCGCACGGTGAACCTGTCGGCGCATGCCGGCAGCGCGGTCTACATCGCTTTCCGCTACGTGTCAACCGGCGCAGCCAACGGCGAGGGAGCCTACCTCGGAGTGGACAACGTGAGTCTTCAACCAGAGACCACGGTGAACGTAGCCTTCCGCTATGTGTCAACCGGCACCGGCGGAGGAGATGGGCGTGCGTGGCAGGTTGACAACATCGTCCTTCGTGGCAACCCTGCCAACCTCTTCAACGAGGCCTTCGAGGGCGCGACCGTTGCTGACTCCTCATTCACGGCCGTGAGTGTGGCCAGCAACTACGACTGGGTGATCGAGGAACGCGCAGATCAGACGGGCGTTCTCATCAACAGCTATGGTGCCGATGCCGCCTGCGACGACTGGCTCATCTCACCGGTGATCAACCTCAGCGAAGGAGACAATGCCGAGCTGATCTTCGACCTTTATCGCAAGTATGACGGTCCGGAGCTGCAGGTCATGATCTCCACCGACTACAGCGGATCAGGCGATCCGACGCCCGCAACTTGGGCGGCGACGTCCATTCCGCACGGTGACATCGATGACTCATGGAAGACGATCACCGTAGATCTGGCGCAGTATTCCGGCCCGATTCACGTCGCGTTCCGCTACACGTCCACTGGGACAGGTGGGGGCGATGGAGCGCGAATCGGTGTGGATAACGTGAACGTGGTTCGGGGTATGCCTGCACCGTAGGCTGTTCAGGATCCAGATTGAGCAGGCCCAGGTTTCATTTGGGCCCTAGAGGCTAAATAGCGAGGCCGGCGCGAGAACGCGTCGGCCTCTTCTTTCTGCGGTTGGCGTCCACGTGCCCTACTAGACACCTAGACGTGAACGAGTCACACTGAGGGCATGGAAGCTCGTATGGATCGAATAAGACTCAACCTCCCGATTCTGATGGAAACGCCGCATGAGATGGCTGTGATCAAGCCTTCGGGGATGGCCACAGAGCTTTCACGTGACCCCAAAGGGAAGTCTCTGCTTTCGCGCGTGAAGGCTGCAGCTCCTGCAACCTACCACCCGAAGCTTCCGCATCGGCTGGATCGCGTCTCGCGCGGCGTTGTGGTTTTGGCGCTAGACAGTGAGTCAATCGCGTTTCACAATGCGCAAATCCAAGATAGGGCGTGGGACAAGATCTATCTAGCACGATGTCTGGCGCCCGTCGAACAAAATGCCGATGAATTGATCGGCAAGCATAAACTACATCTGCGCCCGCAAGCAGGACGTGCACGCGTCGTGCGTAGCGGTGGGAAGCAAGCGCTATCAGAGATTCTAGCTGTCGCACCCACTCCCGATAGGGATGGAGAGAGCCACGTGTTGATTCGCCTGCTGACGGGACGTTTTCATCAGATCCGAGCTACGATGGCCCATTTGGGCATCCCCCTCGTTGACGACTGGCTTTATGGGACATCGCCCGGACGTGATAGCGAACGCTTTTATCTGGAGCACACGGCGCTTCGCTTCCCGCCTTTCGGCTCATCAACTCCCTGTATCGTTCATTGGAGCGAGGATCCTCATCGTGAACGCATCGATCCCTTGCTGAAAGCGTGCCTGGATGAACTACTGGCCCGATGGGAGAATGAAGGGGCAATACGGATGGGAGGACATCCGGAAGGAGGGCATCATGCCTAGGAATGTAGAGATTAAGGCGCGGGTACATGACTTCGCGACGCTTCGAAAACGAGCCGCGGACTTGGCTGACGGCCCCGTCGAAGTCATCGAGCAGCTCGATACGTTCTATATCACGCCACGAGGACGCCTCAAGCTGCGCGTTCTGGCACCGGACCGATGTGAATTGATCCAATACGCAAGATCCGATGACTCTGCAGCAAAGACGTCCACGTATGAGATTGTCCGGTCGAATGACCCTGCATCGTTCTCGCGCATTCTTGAATCGGCACTGCCCATTCGCGGCGTGGTAACCAAACGCCGTTATCTCTATCTCATAGGACCAACACGGATCCATTTGGACGAAGTTGAGGGGTTGGGAACGTTTATGGAGCTGGAAGTTGTCCTATCCAAGGGGCAAACCACACAGTACGGAGCAGCAATAGCTGAAGACCTCATGAACAAACTGGGCATTCACACTGAGGACTTAATCTCGGGCGCCTATATCGACTTGCTGGAGAAGGGAACATGAAGGTAGCGACATACGAGCGGGCGAGCGACTTCCTAGACGTAGCCTTGGACCCGCTGCTGCAAGAAGAGGAGAAGAATAATCTGATTCTCGGGATTGCTCTTCGCGTCCGCGAAGGTCGCTCGTATGGCCAAGGCGAACCGCTGTTTCTCACGCTTCATGATGAGAATACACTGATTGCTGCAGCCATTCGCACGCCCCCCTACAACATGATTCTGCATTGCCAACAGAATCGGCTCGATGCTCTCGATGCCATTGCCACTCACTTAATCCAAACCGGACACCCCATACCCGGCGTCAATGGAACGGTCGAGGTCGCATCAGCGTTTGCGGAATGTTGGAAACGCCAAACTGGCCAAGCATCGTATGTCCGCATGTCCCAACGCATCTATACCCTGACAGAAGTATCCACACCGACAACCGTATCTGGGCACATGCGATGGGCAGAGGAAGAAGACGTTGCCACACTGTCAACCTGGTTCCTCGGATTCTGCGATGAGGCTGTTCCCGACGCGCCTCCGGCCAATCCAGAAGAGAACGTTCGCCAATTCATGACAGCAGGAAAGCTGGCAGTGTGGGATGACGGAGGCATGGTATCGATGACGGGCAGCTCACGCGGTACGCCCAATGGAACGACAGTTAGTGCCGTGTATACACCACCCGAACATCGTGGAAAGGGCTATGCATCAGGATGCGTGGCCGCCCTCAGTCAGTGGCTATTGGATGATGGCAATCGCTTCTGTACGCTGTATACCGATCTTTCCAATCCGACATCAAACAAGATTTATCAGAACATTGGCTATCGCCCCATGGTTGATTGCTCGATGATCATGCTAGGCGCGGCAAGGGAATAGGGGGACAGATGGTGCTTTGTGCTGCAGATACCAAGACCAAGATCGTTTGCACGATTGGGCCTGCTTCTTGCTCGCCAAGTGTCTTGCGCGAACTCATTCGTGAAGGCATGGACATCGCTCGTATCAACTTCTCGCATGGCACACATTCCGAGCATGAAGCCATGATCAAGCAGGTACGTAAGGAAGCCGAAGAATCCCATGCGGTCGTAGCGATCATGGCCGACCTCCAGGGTCCCAAGCTGCGCATCGGACAGCTCAAGAAACCCCTATCCCTGCATGTCGGAAACTGGGTGGCGTTCACAGATAGGGAGGCAGATGGGTCGAATAACGTTCTTCCACTCCCCCATCCTGAAATCATTGTCAGTGCTCGTGTAGGCCAGTGTTTGCTAGTAGATGACGGCGCTATTGAACTGGAAATTCGCGAAGTGCGGCCCAATGCGCTCGTGTGCATCGTCGTGGTTGGTGGGCCATTATCCTCGCACAAGGGCGTAGCAGTCCCCGACGGCGTGGTTTCTATTTCCGCACTCACAAACAAGGATCGAGAGGACACAGCCTTTGCAGTATCTCAAGCCGTTGATTTCTTGGCCCTCTCGTTTGTTCGTTCACCGGAAGACGTACGTGAACTACGCACACTGCTTCGATCCTGCGGACCCGTTGGAGAGCGCGTTCACATCGTCGCCAAAATCGAATCTCGCCATGCTGTGGAACGATTCGACGAGATTCTTCCTTTGGTCAACGCAGTCATGGTGGCTCGCGGAGACTTGGGCGTTGAGTTATCACCACAGGAAGTCCCGCTCCATCAGAAGGAAATCATTCGCCGCTGCAATTGGGCTGGCACACCCGTGATTACAGCGACTCAGATGCTTCAATCGATGATTGAGAATCCGCGCCCTACAAGAGCCGAAGCTAGCGATGTAGCCAATGCCATCCTGGACGGAACGGATGCCGTCATGTTGTCAGCAGAAACAGCGGCAGGAAGATTTCCCATCGAATCCGTACGGATGATTCGTGAAATTTCGGCGGTGGTCGAAGACCGTATGCTTGAGCGGTCTGTTGGCTTTCCAGAGGCGATTGAACATGTTCACCCCGTTACCGACGCCATCTGTGATGCCACTGCTCAAATCGCAGCAGAGCTGGACGTTGCATTGATTGCCACAGCGACCCTATCTGGTTACACAGCTCGACAAATCGCCCGCAAGCGCCCCAAACAAGCGATCGTTGCCTTCACTCCTGACCCCATCGTGCAACGCCAGTTGGCAATGGTTTGGGGTGTATCAACGTTTCTAGTGCCTCCTTTCGAAACCACAGATGGTCTATTGGACACGGTCTCCCAAACGCTCGTCGATAGTGGGGACGGACACCCCGGTGAATGGATCGTCCTAACGGGTGGCTTCCCTGTGGGAGGGGGAGGAAAGACGAATTTCATCAAGGTTCATCGAATCTAGCCAAACCCTTCACGCCGAGCACATGAGTATCGTGATAATGCAAAGCACTACGGAGGCAACATCATGGCTAGAGTTGTACATTTTGAGATTCCTGCAGACGATCCACAGCGTGTGAGTACGTTCTTTGAGAGTGTATTCGGTTGGAAGACGCAGAAATGGGATGGTCCAGTCGACTACTGGATGGTGATGACGGGAGAGCCAGGATCTCCAGGAATTGACGGCGGACTCCTCGTCAAGAGCCAGGGCAACCCCATGGTCGTAAACACCATCGATGTCGATGATCTGGATGCAGTCATCGCCAAGATAGAGTCCAATGGCGGAACCATCACGGCACCCAAGATGGCAGTGCCAGGCGTCGGATGGATGGCCTACTTCAAGGATACCGAAGGCAATGTCCATGGCATCATGCAAAGCGATGAAGGCGCTTCCTGAGCTGCTCTCTAGAGATGGCCTTGGCAGGCTTCGTTTCTAGTTGAGGTCTCGTGCATGGATCCACCCAAATACCTCGTATAGCAGCTTGATGGCGGCGAATGTGGTGATATCCGAGGGATCGAGCCTCGGGCACACCTCAACCAGGTCGAGTGCGCGTACGGGGAGTGTCTCGAAGACTGATTCCATGATCTCGAGTAGATCTCGAGTAGACAACCCGCCCGCCTCAGGCGTCCCTGTACCTGGCGCATAGGCTGGATCGAGAACATCGATGTCGACGGTTATGTAGACGGCATCGACATCCTTGAAAATGGGAAGGGTTCGACTGAGCACAGCAGCAATGCCGTCGTTGGCAATGGTTGCCGCGGATTCCACATGGATTAAGGGGGTCGCATCGAGAAAGGCGACTTCGTCGTCGAGCCACGAGCGAATGCCAAGAAACGCTGTGTGCTCGGGGGCTACATTCGGTAGTTCGAGAACCCGTCGCGCTGTGCAGGCATGCGAGTGATCCAAGCCTTCAAAGGCGTTCATCAGATCTAGGTGCGCGTCAAGGTGCAGATAGCCAAGAGGTCCGTTGATCCTTCTTGAGAGTTCTCGAACCACAGGGATGGTAATCGAGTGATCGCCGCCAAGCGTGATGAGGAAGGGAAGGGGCAATACCTGTTCCAGCTTCCGTGAGACCTGCTGGGTCAGAGACTCCCACGCATCCGTGGGAGAAGGCACGTTGTCTAGATGGACATCGCCAGCGTCATACACGCCAAGCCCAGCCAATGAGACACCGCGCTCGGTAAACGGAGCCACGTGTGGCGTTTGCGCGCGAATACGAGTTGGTGCCTGGGCAGCCCCCTTACGAAAGCTGGCGGCGCCATCATATGGGATTCCCAGGATGCCGAGATCGGCCTGAGAATCGTCTGTAGACAATCCGCTCCATGGACGGCGGTGAGGAGGGTCGTTGTGAATGCGCATGGTTCCCATTCTAGCTGTTCGGAGACATCCTGCAATTGGCCGAGGATTGACGAACCACCTCTCTCGCTATATAGTTCTATATCGAACTAATTTGTTCATTTCTTCAGCCGACAAGGGCCAATTCGACCGCCTTTTGAGTGTCGAAATCCTGACAAGCTCAACTCTCAGCTTGTTTGGACCTAAACATCTGCATTAGTCTGTTAGGCTGTCGCTCGACTATGTCAACCGAGTGGCTAGCAAAGGGAACGCTCATTAAGACGAAATAGGGGAGGTTCAATGAAAACGACAGGACGACGTTTCTGGATGAATTGTTTTCTCGTAGGGATTCTGCTGCTTGCTGTGGCAGCAGTGGGTTGGGCACAGGGAGGAGCATTCCGGGTTGCCATGCAACCGCCCGTTCAAAACGATCCTGCTTTAATCAGCTCAGACTCAGAAGTTGCTATTGCCAACGCTGCATACGATTACCTCGTCGATGTAGGACCTGACAACGCCATCGAGCTGCGTTTGGCTGAATCTGTCGATATCAGCGATGATGGCCTGACCTATAGCTTCGTCTTGGCTGATAACGTCCATTTCCACGATGGCAGCCCGTTGGTTCCTGGAGACGTCGTTTGGACGTTTGATCGTCTCCGCAACCCCGACAACGGGTTCCCGACAGCATCTCTGTACTCGAATATTCGTTCCATTGAAGTCACGGGTTCGGATACAGTTGCTTTCCATCTGACCGAAACCAATCCTTTCTTCCTTTACGACCTCTCTGACAACCACGCGTTGATCACCAAGCGCGGAACAACAGACTTCACGACATTCAATGGCACTGGCCCGTTCGTTGTCACAGAGTACCGACCTGACGACCGCATCCTCATGAAAGCCAATGATGCCTATTTCATTGAAGGACTACCGGGTCTTGATGAGCTGCAATTCATCTTCTTCACAGATTCAGTAGCCGCTGTTGCCGCCCTGCGTGGCGGGCAGATTGACATGGCCTGGCGCATGCCAGTCAGCCTATATGTCTCACTCCAAGGTGAACAGGGCATCAACACAGTTGACGTGCCTACCAATGGCTTTGATCTCATCCGGTTGCGAACAGATCAAGCCCCCGGCGATAACCCCCTCGTGATACAAGCTCTCAAGCATGCGACGGATCGCGAAGCCATCTTCCAGCTCGTTCAGTTGGGTGCTGGATCCATCGGCCGAGACACTCCAATCGGCCCCCTGTACGACGAGTTCTTCGATGCCTCCATCGAGCCGCTGGCCTACGATCCTGCCCAGGCACGTAGCCTGTTGGCACGGGCTGGATACCCTGACGGTCTGTCCATCGATCTATACGCCCCAGATACCGGAGATCGTCCAGTGCTGGCCGTTGTACTGAAGGAGCAATGGGCCCAAGTAGGTGTGGATGTCAACGTGATCATCGAGCCCGAGAGCATCTACTTCGGTGAAAACCATTGGATGGATGCCACATTGGGAATTACCAATTGGGGCTCACGGCCGTACCCGCAGTTCTATCTTGATGTCATGCTCGCTTGTGACGCGTCTTGGAACGAAGCAAGATTCTGCGACGATGCCTTTGATACGCTGGTTGCTGTTGCCGGGACCACTCTCGATGACGCTGCGCGGGTCTTCGTCTATTCGCAGATTCAGGAAGTGTTGGTAGCTGACGGTCCAATCATCATTCCTTATTTCTGGCCACAGGTTGCCGCATACAACAACAGCTTTGCGGGACTTGAATTGAAGGCCTTTGCCGGACGCACAGATTTCCGGAATATCTTCGCCAGATAGGCATGCAGTGGGGCCGAGCCCTATGGGCTTGGCCCCTTCTCTTAAAGGATGTGACTTCCGCTGCAGTCTCATCGAAAGCCCCTATTCCGACTCGCTCGCGAACTGTTCCGCAGACCCTCTTCGGCAATTGGAACGGTTATCGTCACCTTGTTCGTTCTCATAGCCCTGTTTGGACCTTGGCTATCTCCCTTCGGCCCAACTCAAATGCTCGTGGCAGATGCCCGCCAGGCCCCGTCCTGGACACACTGGTTCGGCACCGACATGCTGGGCCGCGACATTTTCAGTCGCGTCGTCCATGGCGCACGTAGCGTTCTCTCCCTGACCGGATTGGGTTCACTGCTTGCCGTGGTGATTGGAACGTTTTTTGGTCTGGCAAGCGGATACTGGGGTGGCATGCTGGATGAAGTCATCATGCGTGCGTTTGATAGTCTGCTGGCCATCCCCGCACTGCTGCTCGCGCTCGTGCTACTGGGTGCTGTTGGACAATCTCAATCTAGTGTGCTGGCTGTAATTACTGTGGTTTATGTACCTATCGTGGCCCGTGTCGTGCGGTCCGAAGTGTTGTCTGTGAAAACACTTGGCTACATCGAAGCTGCCCGACTCCGCGGCGAGAGCTTTCCCTACATGTTGTTTCGCGAGATCTTGCCCTCTGTCTTGCCAGCGCTCTCTGTTGAAGCAGCCTTGCGCTTCTCCTATGGCATCTTTTTGGTTGCCTCCCTTGGTTACTTGGGCGTTGGCGTACAGCCGCCGACACCCGATTGGGGACTCATGGTCAAGGAAGCACGCAATTCCGTTCGCCTCATCCCTTGGGCGTTGTACTTCCCGGCTGGAGCGATTTCATTGCTCGTCATTGGCGTCAATCTAACAGCAGATGGGCTCAAGTCTGCTCTCCAAGCTTCTGCCCAATCATTGTCTCCACGAGAGCGGTCACAGATTCTCAAGACACGACGAGGGTATTCCTCTGAATCTTCCGCAGACCTATCAGAAGGCGGAGCTTCGCCCCATAGCGAAGCCTCGTTTGACAGTGAGGAAGCCATGCTGAGAGCGCACAATCTAACAGCATCCTATCGCGTGGAAAACCAATGGATCGATGCATTGAGAAATGTGAGCCTTGAAATCTATCCAGGCGAGACGCTAGGCGTCGTCGGCGAAAGCGGTTCGGGAAAATCAACGCTTGCCCTGGCTATCGTCCAGTACCTAAGCGCAAATGGTGCCGTACGTTCAGGATCAATCCATTTCGAGGGAGAGAGCGTTCTCGGCGTGTCTCGGCGAACACTGAGAACGCTTCGAAGAGGAAAGATCTCTCTCATTCCTCAAGATCCAATGGCGTCGCTTAATCCGTCCATTCGCGTAGGAGATCAGATTGCCGAAGTGCTTGGGCAACGGAACAGAAAACCCCGAACAGACGTGAAGAATCGCGTTGTTGAGCTTGTGACCCATGTCCGCATACCCGATCCCGATCACGTGATTCAACAGTACCCACATCAGCTCAGCGGCGGTATGCAGCAGCGGATTGTTATTGCCATGGCACTGGCTGCCAATCCGCGATTGCTCATTCTCGATGAGCCGACGACGGGATTGGATGTCACTACTGAAGCAGCCATTCTCGACCTCATTGCGGAGCTACTGTCTGAGGGCGGACGATCGGCTCTCTACATCTCTCACGATCTGGGCGTCGTGGCTCGGGTTTCTGACCGCATCGCCGTGCTCTATGCGGGCGAATTGCTCGAGATGGGACCTGTGAACCAAGTATTTCGTGAACCAGGACATCCCTATACTGTAGGCCTGCTGGCAAGCATTCCCCGATTCGGCATTACGGCGGAGGCCTGCGAGCTTCCGTCGATGGTGGGGACTATCCCTTCACCAGCGAACCTACCAACGGGATGCGTCTTCCGCCCCCGATGTCCTTTAGCCACAGACAAATGCACGCAGCAACCCGCGCTAAGCCTTGTGGATCCTGCCCATGTGGTTCGCTGCCACCATCATGATCATGTGATTGAGACACGAGATGCATTGTTTACTGATACGGTATCACGCACTCAGCCTTCCCATTCACCTCCCGTTCACCCGTCGCTTGAACTGCGAGACATCAGAACACAGTTTCCCATTCGACGATCCCTTCGCGAGTTCATTGCCAGGTCACCCAGGAAGTCTGTTCAGGCGGTCAATGGCGTCTCTCTGACTGTTCAGCCAGGAAACACCCTAGGCATCGTCGGAGAGAGTGGCAGCGGCAAGACAACACTGGCACGATCGATCCTTGGTCTGACGCCGCGGTCTGGGGGAGACATGTTTCTAGGGGAAGCTACACTGCCTGCATCGCTGGCCAGCCGTTCGCGAATCCATCTAAAGGAGATTCAGGCTGTATCCCAGAATCCTGATCAGGCTTTGAACCCTTACCTATCCATTGGCGTGTCTCTCAAGCGACAGATGGTGAGGCTGTCCAATCTGTCTCAAAGTGAAATTGTTGCCGCCACAAGAAACTTATTAGTCCAAGTCGGACTCACACCCGACTATGCCACACGGCTTCCTTCGCAACTGTCAGGCGGAGAGAAACAGCGGGTGGCGATCGCCCGCGCGATTGCTGCTGATTCAGGACTTGTTGTTTGTGATGAGGCCACGTCTTCGCTTGACGTATCCGTCCAAGCCCGAATTCTCAACTTGCTGGCCAGGCTGCAATCGGAAACGGGGCGCGCCTATGTCTTGATTACACATGACTTGGCCGTCGTCGCGCATCTCGCTGATCAGATAGCAGTGATGTATTTGGGCAAGCTGATGGAGATGGGGACGAGAGATCAGGTACTGTCTCCTCCCTACCACCCCTACACTGAGGCGCTGCTCTCATCCTATCCTGCCATTGATCACGACGCGCAACGGGAGCCCATTCGCTTGTCCGGTGAGGTTCCCAGCCCCGTTGACCTGCCAACAGGTTGTCCTTTCCATTCGCGATGTCCGCGATTCATCGGGTCGATCTGCCGCGATGTTACGCCGCCTTGTCAAGAGGATGGGAAAGGTCGCACAGTGGCTTGTCACATTCCACTGAACGACTTGAGTGCCATCCAGACCAAGCAGTTTGGCGCGCTAGATTCAATGGCAAAGGACGGTCACTGATGGGCCGATTCGCTTTGCGCCGCCTTGGTTTTCTATTTCTCACCCTACTACTCACGTCGGTCATCATCTTTTCAATCACGCAATTCCTTCCTGGCGATGTAGCCCGAATCCTGATGCCTCGGGACGCATCTGAAGAAGCGATTGATGCCAAGCGCGCGGAATTGGGGTTGGATCGATCACCGATCGTCCAGTATGGCACATGGATGAATGGTTTTGTCCTCGGGGATTGGGGCCGATCCTTTGCCTGGGATATTCCCGTTCGCCCTCGCGTGACAGAAGCGTTGATCAATTCACTGATGCTGGCGGCCGTCGCCTTGGCTATGGCCATTCCAGTCTCACTCGGGCTGGGCATCTGGGCGGGATTGACGGAGGGGCGGTGGCCCGATTATCTGATCAGTCTGTTCAGTCTGTCTCTAGTCGGACTCCCTGAATTCGTCACAGGCGTTTTGCTGATTGAACTGCTAGCATTTCACCTGAATTGGCTGCCAGCCAACTCATCGATTGCTCCCGGTTCATCCTTTGTGGAAGCATTCCCCTTCCTTATTCTCCCTGCATTAACGGCTTCGTTCGTCTTGCTCGCCTACATTGTGCGGTTAACGCGTGCCGAGGTGATTGAGCAACTGAATCGCCCCTACGTACGAACAGCAGTTCTCAAAGGGCTGTCCTGGCCGACGGTCGTATTGCGCCACGTACTACGCAATGCGCTCTTGCCGACGATTACGGTAATTGCCATCAGTATTGGGTGGTTGATCGGAGGCATCATCGTGATCGAGAACGTGTTTAACTATCCGGGATTAGGGCGTTTGCTGCTTTCGGCAGTTGATCATCGTGACTTCCCCCTTATTCAGGCGGTCACAATGATCGTTGTCTTCGGGGTTGTTTTGTCCAATTTTGCTGCCGATCTGCTGTATGCCGCAGTCAACCCGCGGATCCGTTACGAGTGAGATCGCAGCCATTGCGTATCGAAGAGCCGCATCCCACATTGCGTCAGGACGGCGCTAGGAAGTGGGATGCGCGAGGCTACTTCGTTTGGGAGATAAAGACGATCACGCCAATGAGTGCGGCAATTCCAAGTGCAATCATAATCCAGGTATTCATGGCTCACCTCCTTTGATGGGTTTTAGGCTTCTGGTAGATCCTCAAACAATGCCTTCATCTGTCTCCGATAGGTGTCAAAGGCCACTCGTCCTGATTCGGTTAGCTGCACCATGGTGTGAGGCTTTCGCTCAATAAATTCCTTGGTGATGTCCACGTAGCCAGCACCCTCAAGCTTGGAGAGATGAGAGGACAGATTGCCCCACGTTAGTCCGGTGTTCTGCATCAAGAATACGTAGTCAGCGCTCTCGATCACGTAAAGATGGGCCGTAATCAACAATCGAGCTGGTTCATGAATAATGCGATCAATTGTGATCTCGTGTTTCGACGTGTCACCCATTTGATGTCTCGGGAAGACCATCTTCTAATTTGGGGTAGCGCCGTATGAATCGCGTGAACAGGATGATCCCTGCCAGCAGTATGATCCCGCCAACAAGACTCAGTGAAATGCCTAGGTGATATCCCTCAATCAAGTCAGTAACGATCAGCGATCCGAAGACGAGGACACCATAGGCATAGAGCCGAGGAAAATCCACGAGTTTGCCCGTGGCCGCCAGAGCCCCTCCCCAGACAAGGCCGATGAAGATGACGAAGTGATCGCTAATCCATTGAGCCCAAGCAGGAGACGTTCCTCGCGACATCCAAGTGAAGAACAGAAAGAAGACAATGCCTAAGAGCATCACGACAGCAAGCATGCCCCTGAGCCGACCCTTGGCAAGCTTTCTGCGCGCTCGGAATTGAACGTGTCCAATGCGCGGCACAACGAGCTTCCGTCCAAGTTCTCGGAAGGCTGGCATCATAGCGGCAATCCAGATAGCAGAGAAAGCCGGGAAGTCAATGATGATCGTGAGTCCAAACATGAGGAACATGGATCCAATGCCGATATCCCACAATCCATGCTCGAACGTGCGCAGCCAAGCTTTTTTCTCTAGTTCGCGAAGTGCAAGTTTATTGCTCATGAGGTCCTCCAAGATTATCTGTTGCAATGCGAGGCATCGATCGCAGGAAGTGCAGGAAAATGGGAATTCCGATGCTGAAGCTGATCAGGCTCCCGATACCAAAGACGAGGGGCCCGGCATAGGGTGTTAGTTTCTCTAGATCAAGAACCACGAGACAGAACATTGCTACGACAAAGAGACTGCCATGCAGCAGAAGCCGCGGGTAGTCCCGGAAGTACGCCAAGGCGCCAATTGGCACCATGATCACTAGAGAGATGATTCCCCAGGCGGCTAATGCGCTAGTATCACCCATGAAGGCAAAGTCTAAGTGTCGAGACAAGGCCGTGAGAGCAACAAGGCCAATAGTGACGCCCACACAAACGCCCAGCAGAATGCGCATAAATCGAATACGGCGTGTGCGCCTGGCAGCAAACTTCACGTGCCCTGTTCGTGGAACAACCATGCGCTTGCGCATCAATGCTATAATGCCAACCCCGCCGAATTGAATCGCGGCAAGAGACAGAATACGCACCCAATCTGGAGTTTCCCATAGCCCTGCAAATGCAGATGCGCAGGCCCCCAGCAGCATGAAACCGAAGAGAATGTCCAGAAGTCCATCCCTGCGGGTCATGCGCCAGTTAAGTCTCTCAATATCATGCAAACGTAATGAAGTCATATCGTTCTCCTAGTGCGCCGTCACAATGTACTTTGCGCTGCAAAGTTCACTGCACTATACAGCGCACCAGCCGGTCTGTCAACCAGCTCCCCCAACCAAACTCCCCTGATGCTGAGACACGAGATGGGTAAGATAAGACATCCTGGATTCATGTGGAGGAGCCATGGCTTGGATTCGAGTGGTCGATGAGAGCAACGCTGATGAGGAATTGCTGAAGGTCTATCAAAATGTGAAGGGAAACCGTGGCAAGCTCTCCAATATTCTATCTGTTCACAGCTTGAACCCGTCGGCGCTTCAATCACACATGGATCTGTATATGGCGATCATGTTTGGGCGGTCAGGATTGTCTCGTGAAGAACGCGAGATGATTGCCATCGTGGTTTCATCGGCAGATCAATGTCCATACTGCATCAACCATCATGCCGCAGCGTTAGGGCATTATTGGAACGACGAAGACAAGTTGAAATCGTTCATTGACGATTATCGAACAATAGATTTGTCCCCAAGAATAAGGGTCATGCTTGACTGTGCTTATAAACTCACGACAGCGCCACACGCCATGGTCGAAGCGGATGTCCAGCAATTGCGTGAATGCGAACTGGCGGATGAAGACATACTGGCCATTAATCTCATCGCCAGTTACTTCAATTTCGTCAACCGGATTGCGCTTGGATTGGGCGTTGCCTTCACTCCCGATGAGGTAGAGGGATACAAGTATTGAAGACCACTACTCCCTAGGCATGAAAGACAAAGACCTCACAAAATCGTGAGGTCCCTCAACCGCATCTCTCAGAAGAAAACGTGCTATAGCTACTACTTGTCTTTGTCTTTATCCTTGTCTTGACCCTTGCCGGGATTGTCATCCTTTTTGCCTGAGCTGTTGTCGCTGTTGCCGTGAGTATTGGCTTCTTCTTCGGGTTCGTCGTTCCCATCTGTATTTGTGTTCTTTTCTTCGTCTTGGTGCTTGTTCTCACCCTTGTCTGTGACGTCATTGGCGACATTTCCCCAGGATCCCTCGTCGTCGATTGCTTCAGACAACGCGTCCAACTGCGCAGCAATCTCGTCCATTGTGAGACCATCCCTGAGGCCTTGCTTGGTGATTCGGACAAGAATTCCTGGAGGCACGCCATCCGCCACCATGCTTGATACTTGATCGAGAATCTCTTCGGATGCACCTGCCTTTCCAATGGCCGTCAGTGTTCCTGTCGGTGTAGCCAAGGCATCGAGGAGTCGGGTCAAAATATCCAGGGGATCATCCCCAGAGAGGGGATCGGATGAGAGGTCGGCAAGCGCTGTTTGGAGTGCTGCTGCTGCATTTGCGAGGGCCTCAGTGCCATCGAGCGTATCCCATCGAACCAAGGCGAGCATGGCCAATGCTTCTTCTGGCGTGAGAATTTCAGAAGTCACTGCATCCTCAAAGTCCTCTCGCAATGCTTTCGCATCTGCAGGATCAGCGTTTACGCTGGAATCAATCAGATCAAACACAGGCTGCAACACATTGGAACCGGTTTGGATGCCACCTGCAGGGGGCAAGACAACGGAATCGGTTTGGATACCATCTGCGGAGCCGACAATCGCTAGCGCTATGACGATCCCAACCATTGCTATGAATACAGTAACTACTTTCGGCAGCCCGGCCATCTTAGGTCCTCCCGTAGATCCGTGGCTTTGCGTCCCCGGCTTTCACCAAGTTTGCCATTTTCGCTTCAATAGATCAATTATACCTGAATTCGACCTTGTGCAGTCCTTGAGACCAGAGATAATGGGATCGTTGTATCCCAAATAGGCAACAGACCAGTGGAAGGGGCTCATGGATCAGCTAACTATCGAAACCATTGATCAACTGCTTGAAGCCATCGCAGTCGACGACTTAGGGCATCTCGATTTGAAGAGTGTTCGATTCGTCGATCCCTATGCCCTGTTGTTGCTATATCTGCTTTTGCTTGAGAGAGAAGACCAAGGATGTCCGCTTCGGGTTTCATGGCCCCAGATTCCGAGGATTCGACAGTGGATGCAGGCTATGGGTATGCCGATGACCCGATTTCCCCAGGCATCTTCGAAACTGGCGGATGGAGAAGGCCCCCTGCAGCCGATTACGGAGATTGAGAATGAAGCGGCTATCGGGCGAGTGGTTGACGGATTCCATCAGCGACTTGCCACACGCTATCCTCTAACCGAAGCCTCTCGACGAGCATTGGTAGCTGTCATGATCGAGCTATTTCAGAATATCCCTCACCACAGCAATGCCACAGGGGGCTCACTTGCGCCTCATGGAATTGCTGCCATGCAAGATGATAAGGATTCGATCTTCCTTGCTGTGGCGGATAAGGGAATTGGTCTTGCATCCAGCCTCGGACTGAGAGACGGATACGAAGGCTTATCCGATGCCGGAGCACTCGATGTGGTTTTTCATCAAGGAGCATCACGCTTTGATGATCCTGGGCGTGGGGGCGAACTGCGTCGCATTTCCGAACTCGTTCGGTCCTGGAACGGTGCCTTTGCACTGCGAAGTGGACGTGCACTGTACTATTTTGATGCCCATGGTGGCAACGTTGTTGATGTACCCCATTTCCCTGGCGTGCAATTGGGATTGCGGTTGCCCCGCAACAGGTTTGCCTAGATCGCTTGATCCCGGAGGTGTCTTTCAGTTCAATGAAGGCTATGCAGATTGAACGATTCGAGATCGCCCAATTCGGTCCTCGCCTCGGCACGAGAATGGAGGGAGAACAGGCACGTGCGCAACTTATTGCGCTGCTGCATTCTCTTCCTGATGATGGACAGGTTCGTGTTTCCCTAGAAGGGATGGATGTCCTATCGACATCATTCTCCGATGAACTTATCGGCCGAACGCTGCATCCCTTGACCCTCGGGGAATTCGGAGATCGTACGCTGATTTTGGAGAGTCCTACGCTCGATCTGGCAGATGGAATCGATGTGAAACTTGCTCAACGTCAGTTGGCTATGCTGTGTTTGGTCGAGGGCTCGTGGCATCTTATTGGTGCTCAGACACCAGCCATAACAGACACGCTGGGGCTGATCATCGACAAGGGTCAGACAACGGCCAAGGAGCTAGCAGGTGAGCTAGGTCTGCAGATGAATGCGTGCGTAAATCGTGTGGCACGGTTGGCCAAACTTCACCTCATTCGGAGGGAACAAATTGGCATGAGTGGCCCCCAGGCCATTTACTCCCTGCATTCCATTCTCACGAGTTGACGAGGTTCATAGCGATCCGTACACTACGTCATGTGTGCGAACATGTATCAGGAGATTCGAGAACCCATTGATGCGCTCGTGATCTACCGCCGCGGGGCCCCGCACCCCCTCCTTCGGGCATTCCGATGGAAACAGCATCGATATGACGTGACAGAGACGAATTTGGTTCATCCAAAAAGGGTGGGCGAAACAGTCATTCTCTGCTACGCCGTCAGCTGTGGAAGCGATCATTTTGATATCCGGTTCGATACAGCTAGGAATCAGTGGCGCTTGGAAACCATCGATACATCACGCTAGCACCAATCAGAGATTCGAGCACACCTCAACCATGAAAAGATGGGTTGCCTAGAATCAGCTTGCGAGACCCGAACCCGAGTACACTTATCGAATGTTCGATCGAAATGCACGTTTTCTCTTCGACCAAGCTGCTGCTGCCTATGACGAAGCCCGCCCTGGCTATCCGCCGGAACTGATCGACAAGCTGGTCGAACTTGCTGCGCTGCCAGAGAAGGCCCGAATCCTGGAGATTGGCTGCGGTACGGGGCAGATCACACGGTCCCTTGCTGAACGCGGCTACGAGATCGTGGCCGTTGAGTTGGGGGAGCATCTGGCTCGGCTGGCAGCAAACAACCTGGAGGACTTCCCGAATGTCCAGGTGATCCACAGTTCATTTGAAGAGTGGGCACCTACTGAATTCGCATTCGACGTGGTGGTATCGGCACAAGCTTTCCATTGGATCGACCCTGACATTGGCTATCCGAAGATTCGCCGATTGCTAGCCGATCATGGACATCTAGCCGTGATCTACAATCTCTTCCCTGGCAGTACTGAACCGGTCTATCAGGAGCTTGATCGGATCTATCAGCACCACTTTCCAGATGGAGGAGAAACCGATGCCCCTCGCTCACTTCAAGAGAGGGTGCAACGTACCCTTCGCGTAATTAAGAGCTGCGGCCTGTTTCATGAACCGATTGTTTGGGATCACGCGTGGGTCGAGGCTTATACGACGGATCGCCATATCCAGTTGTTGGAGTCATTCTCAGATCATCGATCGCTCGATGATTCCACACGAGAAGCCCTGTATCGCGAGGTTCGAGTCGCCATCAACAAGCACGGCGGGACAATCCAGCGCCCCCTGCTGGCCACCTTATTCTTGGCGAAAGCTCTTTAGGTCGATGGCAGAGCCGGCACGCTGATCGAGCTGTGAACAATACACACAATATTCACAGATTTCAGTCTTGACTGAACACATTGATCGACGTATACTGCCCCCTTCAGATTGAAGGAGCATCCATGAATTTCGACAACGAGCGACTTCGCCAGTTCATCGAGAACTCGGCAGACTTGATGCAGGAACACGGGCTTCCACGCATGGCAGGACGTGTAATTGGCGCACTCACGGTCTGCCAACCTCCCCATTTGACACATGAGGAATTGGCTGAGCTGCTGCAAGCAAGCAAAGGGTCGATCAGCATGTCAACCCAGCTACTAATGCGGCTCGATTTCGTAGAAAGGATCAGCCTTCCCGGGCACCGCCGTCACTTCTACCGTTTAAAAGAGAACCTATGGAACGACTATCTCTTCAAGGTTGAAAGTCACGTCAATAGAGAACGTGAAGTGGCCATGGACGGCCTTGACACGCTGAAGGGTGAACCTGTAGAGGTGAAACGGCGGCTGATTGAAATGCTGATCGTCTCAGATTTTGTGTTGGAAGAATGGCCAGGATTGGTCTCTCGATGGGAAGTGCGGCGCGGCGAATTACTGAACAAACGCTTGACGGAAATGGCATAGGATGCCGAGGAAAGGGAATGACATGAAAACAAGACTGGGAGTGCTATGCCTGATCGGAGTGATGCTGCTCGGTTGGAGCGCCATGCCGTTTGCGCAAGAGGTTCCGCCGACGATTCGCGTCCTGCTGATCGATGAGACCAAGACATTCACGTCGACAATGAAGGTGGCCGGAACAATCGGCGCCTTGCGCCAAATGGGATTGTTCGATGTTTCCGTGCGCTTGGCTGATGCGGACAATGACTACGCCGATCCGTTGGCAGGTATCAACCCGGAGTCAGACCAAGAACCCTTTGATTTGATCCTAATTCTGCCTCGTGGGTTGGATACCAAAACGAATGTGAACATCTGGCTCGTGAGTGATGGACTCAATGTTCTATCTTCATTTGCCCGCGGTGCCGTCGACTTGCTTTCCAATGTCGTTGATCAGGTCTTCGCAGGCTCAGGACAAACAATCGATGTTTCTGAAGATCTATGGCCTGGATTTCTGCAGGCCAGCTATGTGTTGAAGGGATGGATGTAATGAATAGGCTAATTAAGTTTGCTGTTGATCACCCGATTTGGACGATCGTCGCCACTCTCGTATTGGCAGTAGGTTTCGCGTTTCCAATAAAGAACATGACTCAAGAGACGGACTTTCGCGAGTTCCTCGATGACGATGATCCAATCATCGTGCTCATGGATGAAGCCGAGGAGCGCTACGGCAGATCGTTCGGCGTCATGGTCATGCTCTTTAATGAGGATGATATCTTCAACGATGTGACCTTGGCTAAGGTCGAGCAGATGACCGAAGCGTTCGAGGATATCCCGGGGATTAAGAGCGTCACCTCCCCCTTAAACTCACAGACGATTGTCGGTACCGAGACATCGATCAGTGTGAGCAAGGCTGCGCCTGGCGGCGTAGCTCCGACAACGCCGGAAGACATGGCGGTCTTCCGTTCTCGCGTATTAGATGACGAGAACCTTATAGGTGGAGTCATTAGCGAAAGTGGTCAAGCCGCGCTCATCAACATCGAGCTTGAAGTCGGTGCTGACGAATACGAGCTTACACCTAGCATTGTGGAGATTGTTGATTCTTATCGAGGGGATGGAGACGAGCTGTTCATCTATGGTGATGCTTACTTCGATACCATCATGGCAGAAGAGATGTCGGCAGACACTGCCCTTCTCTTCCCTCTCGCGATCCTGGTTATGGTCGTCTTGCTGTTCGTCAGCTTCATGACGATTCGCGGCATCCTCATACCAATCGCTATTGTCCTGCTGTCTGTCATTGTTGCCATGGGCGCTATGGTGATGCTTGGATTCCCCATGACCACCATGTCGTTTATCGCGCCAATCCTGTTGCTGGCTATTGGTATCGCAGATGCCATCCATGTACTCAACCGGTACAACGAGGAGATCGCTAAGTTTTCCGGTGAGTTTAAGGACAAAAAGAAGGGGCTTACCGCGGAGGAGAAACGCGCCAACGCGAAAGTGAAGCGGCAGGCCATCCTCAACACAATGGAGGAAATGAAGGGACCCGTCGTGATGACATCCCTTACAACCGCTGTTGGGTTCTTGTCACTGCTAACTGCATTCATGGTGCCGCAAAGACACTTCGGTGTTGTGACCGCCATTGGCGTGCTTGCTGCAATGTTGTTCTCCCTTGTACTCATTCCAGCCATCATGTCGCTTCTCAAGAAACCGCGAGTTCGCGATCTGACCAAGAAGGGCTTGCGCCCTCTTACACGTATCCTGATGGGATTCGAGAAGACCATTGTCCGACATCGCAGAATCGTTTTGGTGGTCGCTCTCATCGTCTTTGGTGTTATGCTAGCTGGCATTCCCAAGCTACGCGTTGAAACATCGAACGAGGAGTTCCTCGGCAAAGAGCATGCGGCCGTTCAGGTACTTGAATTCACATCCGAGTATTTCTCAGGAGATATGAACCTTCTGGTGGAATTCGACACCGGACGCCGTGATGGCCTGAAGGATCCCGCTGTGCTCAACGCCATGCTCGATCTGGAAACCTTCATGCTCGACAACGGCGTTAGCAAGACGTTCTCCCTGACCACGCTCGTTAGGCAGATGAACGAGCGATTCAATGCTGACGATCCGGCGTTCTATGTGATTCCCGATCAGCAGAACATGATCTCGCAGCTACTCCTGCTCTTCACATTCCAGGGTGGAACGTTAGGAGACATGGCTCTTGGCGACTTCAGTGCCGGAACAGTCATGGGCATGTACAAGATGGGCTCATCAGGTAATGTGTCTCGCCTGTCAGGCGTCATCCAAGAGTACTTGGACGAGCATTTCCCAGAAGACGGCGACATGCGCGTACGCATGATTGGTGCAACGGTGCTCATGGATCGCATGTTCACGCAGATGAACCGAAGCCAACTCGTTGGCTTGGCATCTACGATTGCCGCTGTCACAGCCCTAGTAATGATCCTGATGGGATCTATTGTTGCCGGCTTGATCGCCGCGATTCCGCTGATTCTGACAGTCACGTTCAGTATGGGCATCATGGCCTATACAGGACAGCCACTCGACATCATGACATTAATGGTTTCCGTCGTCGCTGTTGGAATCGGTGTTGATTACTCAATCCACTTCATCTCGCGTTTCCGCAGCGAGTTTCGAAAGGATCAGAATGCCGAACGCTCTCTACAGAAGACGATTCAAACAACGGGCCGAGGCATTACCTACAACGCGCTGACTGTGGCACTGGGATTCTTCATCCTCATCTTCGCATCGTTCAAGGGCATCCGTACTTTTGGATGGCAAATCGCCTTGACCATGGGAGTGAGCGCCTTGTCGGCCATCTCCATCATTCCGGCGATCCTCGTGCAGTGGAAACCGAAGTTCCTGTCACGTGCTGCGTGGAAGCGTGGAGCGTAAGAAACAAATGATCGACAACGGAGTAGTTGTCTTGACGAAGCTAGGTACATTTAGGAGGCATGGAATGCTTAAGAAACTAACGACAATCGGAATGACCTTGTTCAGCGTGGCGCTTCTCAGCGTAGTTGCAGTTGCGCTCACTGCCGACGAAATCCTCGATATGGTAGATGCCGAAGCCGACACACTGGCTGAAGGCAGCATGATTTCTATCATCCGCTTTGACAATGTCTATAGCGACAACACGACGGGGACGAATCTGTTCGGCTCGCTTTCAATCCCGAATCGATCGCTGATTTACTTTATGGAGCCTGCAGACGTTATCGGTACCGTCTTCCTCACGCACGAATTCGATGAAGAGGGTGTTGATTCCAGGCTGTGGCTTTATCTTCCGTTGCTGGGACTTCCGAAGGAACTGGTTTCCGAGGATGAACGTGGCGGCAGTTTTGCTGGAAGCTCTTTGTCCTACTCCGATCTTGGCGATCGTGATGGAGACGATGACTACGACTCAGTCCTACTTGGCGAGGAAGATGTCGTCATTGGTGATCAAACACGTACTGCCTACAAGATTGAAGCCACAGCAGTACCAGGTGCAGATGTCGACGATCCGCGTACCATCTTGTGGATCGATACTGAGTTCCTCATTATGTTGAAGATGGAAGCCTACAACGACCTCGGTAACCTCTCTTCGACCATGGATATCGTCGAGCTGGGTGAATTCGAGGGCAAGTTGACGGCCAACGTAATGTTGGCAGCCGACGTCTCAGCAGGAAGCACGACGACCATCACAATTACTGACCAACGACGACCGGATGCCGCGGTTTCAGAAGACGTATTCTTGCCAGAGAATATCAAGGCTTTCGATGCTGTGTTGTGGGGTTTCGCGGACTAAATCAAAGAAGCCAATTAAAGCCAAAGGGCTGCCGCATTGCGGCAGCCCTTTTTTATTGCGATTCCAACAGACTGCTCGCCTTTCGAACAGCCAATTTGAGAATTCCCAATGCCCACTCATCCGTTCTCAATCGAGGAGTCCCAAGAATCCAGGCAACCATTGTGAAGGCTCGCAGCATGTCAAAGGAGGGAAGATGCTCGTCCAGATCGCAGGGTAGCGGGCGAATCGACGAGTAGCCATCAACATACGCGGACACCAGTTCCTCAAGATCGGGACGCCCGCTGAGGGCACTGAATGTCGTCGCAATATCATAGGCATAGTAGTTCCACTGCACACACTCAAAATCAATGGCTCGTGCCACCCCATCGTGGAAGGGGATGTTCCAATGATGCAGATCGCCGTGGATAGCGCCACAAACGTTTACGCCTGTGCCCAAAGACGTCATGGCGCTCTGAATGAGCGGAAGGGTGTCGCGAATCGTCTCAGCTTCGCTGTGTGTGTAATGCGTCGTGAGTATGGCTGTAGGGATGCTGTCGCCGACAGTCTCTGAAGAAACACACATTGGCTCCAATTCCTCAGGCCAACGAAATGTCTCCGCATGCTTGTGCAGCTTGGCTGTCAGGATACCGATTGCTTCAAGATGTTGGGCTGTCGGATCGTTCTCAAACTGTCCCTTGACCCAGCGAAAGAGCATACATGCACGAAATCCGGGAACACCAGGCATAGATACGCTTCGAAACAAGTCGCCCGATCGCATGATCACGGGTTCAGGAACAACCATATCCGTATCGCGGCACAGGGCCACCAACCACAGTAACTCACGCCGAAGGATTTGATGATCGCGCCCTGGATTACAGATTCGCAGGGCCCAGCGACTGTCATCCGCTTGTACGCGGAACATCACATTGGCTGATTGCCCAAGATACCTCAGATCCGCTTGCTCCAACCCATAGACGGAAAGCGCTTTGCGTGCCAGTCGTTCGTAGCGCTCAATCCTCTCGGCATCAGATAGCTCGTCGAATAGACTCACAGACCAACCTCCGCAACTAGGCTACACAGCAGGGAGCTTGTGTGCAATGCATCCGCCTGATCTTGAACACAACCACGTCTTTTGCAGAGGCATCGAAGGAAGACTACCATCACGCAGAATCCCATCACAATGGTGACAACAGGAGACCGCATGTACGACAAGATGGCTCAATACTATGATCGTATCTATTCATTCAAGGACTACGCAGAAGAGGCAGCCAAGATCGTTGCGTTTATCCATACACACAAGCGATCCGACGGAAGACGGCTACTCGATGTCGCTTGTGGAACAGGCCATCATCTCGAGTTCTTGGCCAAGTCCTTTGACGCTGAAGGCCTCGACATATCGTCAGAGCTGCTTGAGCATGCCGAGAACCGCAATCCAGGATTGGCATTTCACTGTGCTGACATGCGAACCTTCGATCTCCCCGTCAAGTTTGACATCATCACGTGCCTATTCAGTTCGATTGGATACATGACCTCCATCAAGGATTTGGAAACTGCTATCGCGAACATGGCTCGCCATTTGGTTCCCGGCGGTGTTCTCATTGTCGAACCCTGGCTGACACCTGATGTGTGGAAGGCGGGGAGTGTGCACGGGATGTATATTGACGATCCTGACTTGAAGATCGCGAGGGTCAATACGAGCCTCACGCGGGGACGGTTGTCGATCTTTGATCTTCATCATCTTGTCGGCACACCAGAAGAAACTTTCCACTTCGTTGAGCATCACGAAATGGGTCTTTACACCGTAGAAGAGATGACGGCCGCACTTGAGAATGCCGGGCTCATCACGACCGTAGATCCTGAGGGCATCACAGGACGCGGTATCTATGTCGGAGTCCGTGCAGATGACTAACGAGTCTCCCAATAACGCTGACTATCCCATTCGAGTGGCCACGATTGACGAAATCGATGTCCTCATTGACCTTCGTCTCGCCATGTTCGAGGCGATGGGATACGAAGGACAAGTGCTGGAACGCGCCATCGACCCCATGCGCAACTATTTCCAAGAGCACCTTCCCTCAGGTGCGTTCCGTGTCTGGGTTGCCGAAAATCAGGGCGAGACCGTCGCTAGCATCGGTCTGGTCATTCACAGCATCCCTCCATCGCCCAAGAATCTCATTGGCAAAGAAGCCTATGTGATGAACCTTGTTACGCTGCAGGAGTTTCGACGCCGTGGGATCGCCAAAAAACTCATACTGCACGTACTGGATACCGCCCGATCCGAGGGAATACGCGTTGTCAGCTTGCATGCGTCGGCAGAAGGACATCGTCTGTACGAGGGATTGGGATTCGAGATTTCGGATTCAGTTCCGGAAATGCATCTCATGCTGAAGTCTTCCGACGGCCAGCAATAGGTGACCTGAGATGATCAAGAGATAGCATTCAGAGCCAAAGCTCATTCAGAGGATGCTTCGACGACAGAGAATCCATCCTCAAAATAGTCCGCGCGATAGACGAACATCGAATCCTCGCTATCGCCTGCGAACAGCCCGAGGAGCTCTATGCCCCGCGCAAACAGTCTCATGGTGCCCATGGATCCCGAAATCTCATACTGGGAAACGACCATTTCCCGTCCATCGAACTGAATCACGCCGTCTTCGATGCGGGAGATTCGAGTCTCAGGAAGCCCTTCTGTCTCAGCGCCTTCATCACTGTTCGGGGGACCGCCGAACACCAGTGTTTCCAATCCCGCTTCTCCCTCGAATTCCCGAAGCTCGTACAACAACGGGATCACGGCATACGTACTGAAAGTGCCAAGTACAAAAGCGCGCTCCAGGTCCACAGCATATTCATCGACAGTGTCGCCTGATCGGACAAGAGCACGCCCGTCAGTGAAGTCAGCCTGTGTCTCGCGTCCGAAGCCAAGAGGTGCATCAAATGTGGATGCTAGTGACAGGGGGCGCAGATAGGAATCGAGCTGAAGTATTTGATCGTATTTGAGGGTGATCGTAGCAACGAGCGCCTTGAACCAGAATTTTCCGTTGGAGCGAAGCATGACCTCGTCTCCCTCTTGGGAGAGCTCGAAAGTTTCTTCACCAAAAGGCTTCCCTTTGCTCACCATCACGAGGGTTCCGGCAATCGGAAGCTCGAATGCGTCGATCGTCAGAGCTTGAGCATCGGCTTCTTCAGGTCCGTCGATGCTCGGCGTCCCTGTAGCCAATGGCACGGAATCCATCTCAACCTCGGCCTGGTTGACGTCAACATCAGGGGCAGTGTCTGTGGTAGTTGATTGTTCCCAGGTGCTTGGCAATTCCTTCATCTCAATGGATGCCAAATCCAACTCAGGGTTTGGTGACGTCAAACGGAGCACCAGCAACACTCCGACGATAGCGATAATCGGTATCCCAATGACAAGTCCAAGGATCCATTTTGTTCTTCTCTTCACAGTCTAAGCCTCCCAAACACAGTAACGTTATTGTGCATGAGAACCGTGGGCTCAACATAGGATTGCCGTGAGCTCTCTGTGAAGGCAACCCTGCGGTTCAGCATTTACTCAATGTGTCTGTTTGAGACGAATCAGCTCTGAGGGTCATAAATCACGGTCACGCCTCTCGTCTGCAAGGCTTCAATATCCAGGACATCTTGAGAGTCGGGTTGAAGATCCAGCTGATTCCGTTGCACATCAACGATATCACCAAGCCCCATCACGCCAGGGGTCAACAGCGGAGAAATATCTCCCACTCGATTATTGCGTAAATCAAGCTGCTCAAGATGTATCAGTTCTCCCAGCACGCTGATATCGACGATCCAGTTGTTGTAGAGGTGGAGTTCTTCCAGATTTGCCAAACTCGCTAGTGCACCGATGTCGCTAATCACGTTGTTCCCCAATTCAAGGAATGTCAGGTTGATCAGGCCTGCTAGCGGACCAGGGTCGCTGATTTCATTGTCACGAAGGTCGAGCCACTCAAGATTGACACAATGCTGGAGACCTTCAACAGAGAGCACTCCCCAGTCTTCAACATCCAACTCTGTCAGGACAGCCAGATCTGTATTGAGAATGTCACCTGCTGGAATATCAATCGCATCTCGCATGACGACCTCAAGTTCAGGATCCGGGAACGAAACCACAAGCGGATTTTGACACTCAAATTCGATGTGGGCTCCCCGCCCTTGCAGCGCTTCGACTGCCTGCCTGTTCGGTGATCCGAACGTCAGGTCGAGGAAATTCATGTCAACAGATACCCAATCCCCAACGCCCAATCCCATATTGTCAGCAAGGGCGCGAATACTCGTGATCTCATTGCCCTCCAGATGCAGTTCTGCAAGGTTCAGCAAACCCGTTAGCGGGGTGATGTCAACGATCTGGTTCTCCCGCAAAGAAAGCGTGGAAAGATTCACGCAATACTGCATTCCTTCGAGATTAGTGATGTTCTGCCCATTGGCAGCGAGTGCTACCAACCCCATCAGATCGGTGGTGTCGAGTTCGCCAGTCGGTTTCTCGATTGCTATTCGAATCGCTGCTTCAACCGCATCGTCTGGGAATTCGACACTGCTCGCAAAGACACCCAGCGAAGCTATAGCAACGACCATACATAACCCCATTGCCCGATTCACATCTCTCCTTCGAGTACTCCGCTTCATCATCATGGGATCAGCATATCCTGATGGATGCGACGACCCAACCAGGCGCTCGCAACCATCTCATCAATGGCTGGCTTGCAAGTAGCGGACAACAGCCCAAGAAGCTAGGATAGAGGCATGAATGGCGAAGGCATTTCCAGAATCATCGATCAAGCAGATTGGCCAAGACGTGAGCAGTTTGAGCTGTTCAAGACGTTCGGATCCCCCTACTTCAGCATCACTGCTGATGTCGATATCACGACCTACAGACAGGCATTGCCCAAGGGGGGACGCTTCACCATTGGAGTCGTCCATGCCATTGCTTCTGCCGCCAATGCCGTTCCTCAGTTTCGACAACGAATCCGCGGTAACGATGTCATTGAATTCGCTACTGTCCATCCTTCGATCATTGTGCTCAACGAAGAAGAGGCATTCCGATTCTGTACCTTTCCTTTTTCTGCAGACTACGCTGACTTCTCTGTGGATGCTCCTGCGCTCATGGAGAGGGCGAAGGCAGCCTCCTCCATGTTTGATTACCAGGATCAGGATGACTTTCTCTTTCTGACTGGACTGCCATGGATATCATTCACAGGCGTCATGCATGCAGCGCCAACACAAACACCAGATTCTGTTCCCCGAATCGCCTGGGGCAAGTATCGAAGGGTTGAGGATCGCATCATGATGCCCCTCAACGTCCAAGTTCATCACGCCCTTGTGGATGGCATTCATGTTGGCCGATTCTATGCCCAGGTTGAAGAGATCCTCGGACGCGTCAAAGAGTGGTTGCCTGCGTCAGACTAGAACTCCGAGCGAAGGTTGATCTTGGGTTACGTCAGATCTTCTGAGAGCGTTGCTGTGGTATTGGATATTCTTTGCCGCTCAGGGGCCAATCCCTTCACCATGAAAGACATGAAGAAAGGACTGAGGGCTTCTGAGCTTCATGCTCTTCATGGTAGGGAGCCGCTGCTTCTGGGCAGTGTCCTTCAATCGCGAATCTCTGCCTCGCGAAGCTCCGAAACTCAACAATCAGGCCTGCGCGAGCAAATCGTAATCCTCGGTTTGGGTAACCTCGGCCTGAACGAATTGCCCTGCTTCAAGGTCCGCTCCCATCACATACGTCACGCTATCAACATCAGGCGCCTGCGACTGTGTTCTGCCAATCCAAATTCCCTCTTCTTCAGTCGGCTCATCAATTAAGACCTCAACAGTCTTGCCAATCATCGCTTCGTTGTTCTCAAAGACGATTTCTTGCTGGGCCAACATCAGTGCTTGAAGCCTATCCTCAACAACGTCAGTCGGGATCTGATTGGGAAGCGTAGCTGCCCGTGTGTCGGGTTCGGGAGAATAGGCGAACGCGCCCATATGATCGAATCGGATTTCGCGAACAAGATCTAGCAGCTCCCTAAAGCGAGACTCCTTTTCCCCCGGGAATCCTACGATGAACGTGGTCCGAATCGCGATGCCAGGAACCTGAGAGCGAAGCCGCTCAATGAGATTCAGACAGTCGGCTTTGGACACTCGCCGCCCCATTCGCCTCAGAATATTATCATTCAGATGCTGAAGAGGAATATCGACATAGGCACACAGCTTGGGATTGCTAGCATATTCAGCCACCAAATCCTGAGTGAAATGAGCAGGATGCGTATACAGCAGCCGAATCCAGCGCGCATCCTCGATGGTTGCTAGCTCTCGCAATAACCGATGGATTGTGTAGGGTTCTGTGAGATCCTTTCCGTAGGACGTCGTATCTTGGCCAATGGCAACCAATTCCCGAACGCCAGATCGGACGAGATCATTGGCTTCTGCGAGGATATCTTCTGGCAATCGACTCTTGAACGGACCTCGGATCAGTGGAATCGTGCAGTAGCTGCATCGATTATCACATCCGTCCGATACCCGCAAGTAGGCCATATGCGAGGGTGTCAGCAACAGCCGTGCATCGTCTGATTCGGCAGTTGGAAGCAACCCACAAGCCTTCAAAATCTCACGATGGGAATGCAAGCCGAAGAATACGTCGACGTCGGGCAGATCAGACTCCAACAACTCCGCGTATCGTTCAGCCATACAGCCCATCACAATCAGTTTCTTGATATTCCCCGTCTTGCGGAGTCCGCTGTACTCGAGAACCGTTTGAATGGATTCTTCTTTTGCAGGACCAATGAACCCGCATGTGTTCACAATGACAATATCAGCCTCTTCTGCAGGAGCACCAACGACTGCCCCAGCAGTGGCCAATCGACCAAGCAGTTTCTCGGAGTCAACCAAGTTCTTTGCGCACCCAAGACTAGCTAGATGAATTCTCGGACCGATATTGGATTCGTTTTCCATGATCACACTTCCTCACTGAACCTGTGCGGGAATCATACCACGCTTGAATGCCTCAGACATGCGAGACACGGAACTGAGACGGAGAATTCAGATGCTTGGATCGCACCGGAATTTGGAGGCTTACATGACCCTAATCGAGAGACTTCTAGCAACGCTTCAGCGCGAAGACGACTTCCTCCTTGCGCTCGCATCCGTAGATGCAAACGGCCTGCCGCACGTGCGATATATGAAGGGGTTCATCGATCAGCAGCTAACGATCCGATGTCCCACGTTTGCGGCGACAGGAAAAGTGCAGGAGATTCAAGACTGTGCCGATGTTTCTTTGACCTGCGGCGACACGGATTCACTCCAGCCTGGGTCCTACTTCCAGATCACTGGCAAGGCCTCCATCAGCCGTAGCCGTGAGGACCGGATGCTGGCATGGACCGAGCGAATGGAGAAGTGGTTCACTGGCCCTGATGACGATACCTATGCGGTGGTCAAGATTGAGCCCGTCCATATCCGAGCGTTTCCCATTGGTGGCGGTCCAGCTGGAGATGTCTGGTCTGCCTAAATCAGTCCTGGGGTGCTAGAGGCTTAATCATATGGATGTCCTCTGGTTCAAGGGCGAACAGCTCGGGATGGGGGGTCTGAGTCCATACAAAGCCACGACTTGTGTAGAAGGCAACAGCCGATTCTGAAGGTGTCGCTGATACGTACAACTGCGTAGCCCCCGTTTGATGTGCCATTTTGACGATCTCGTCGAAGAAGGTCCTGGCAATTCCCAGTCTTCGATAGCCGTTACTCACATGCAACAGTGCGAGTTGAGCCATTGTTTCTGAGAGATGAGGTCGAAAGGCAGCCAACCCAACCAGTCGATCTCCATCAAACGCTCCCAACATGGATCCTTTATTGGCAAGGATGTCTTCCAGAAAATGAATCATGTGAGGGAACGAGTGTTCGTCTCCTTCCTCTCGCCAAGGGGAACTGTCCCAAACTACGTCCATGCGAATCAGCGCATCTCCTTCAACTCGATACCCAATTCGGACACGCTCTGTACGATCGATCTCGCGTATTCGCGTGACTTCATGCTCCGACAAGGGTCGATACGTAATGGAAGGCATGAGTTATTCTCACACGCTTGTCTTCTGCCCGCCAGTTCAACAACCACGGACTAGCGAAAGGAGGTGTTTCCTCGTAGACTATTCCATTATGGAATACTCGGAATCTCGTCATGGTATGCGTGGGTTTCCCGTGGAGTTTGCAGCCCTCGGGTTCTTGATCAATGAACCCCTGCACGGCTATGCATTGAGAGCACGCATTGCCGAAGGCTTGGGCCCCTTATGGCAGGTGGCCTCCAGTCAGCTGTATCAGGTTCTGCACCGGTTGGAGGAGCGAGGGTATGTACGCCGATCCTCTGAGGCACACTCCGCTGGCCCCTCCAAAACCGTCTACCACACGACAGCTGACGGATCAAAGGCGTTTTGGAGCTGGGCGCAAGAACCGGTTCACACCATGCGCACAGTGCGGGTGGAATTTGCAGCCAAGCTCTATTTCCTGAGAAGGCTTCGGCGCGAAGCCGTTGGTCCTCTGATCGATGGGCAGCTCGCCGCGCTTGAAACCATGGAAGATCGCCTGACTTCCGAGAGAAAGAAAGGCAGTGATGATTCCACGCTCAACGCAGCTTGGCTAGCCCTTCAAACCGCAACTGTCATCAACTTCTATCGATGGCTGGCAGCTCATCGAACGCAACTCAGCACGCCGAAGGAGAACAACGAATGACCAAGCTCTGGATTGCTGTACCCGTAGTACTCTTATGTGCGTTCGCCGTCATGTCCCAAACCGAGACGACGATCACCGATCAATCAGGACAATCAGTAACCGTTCCTCTTCCCGTCGAAACCATCGTCAGCGTGCATGGCATCGGGACATATTATGTGTATGCACTAGGGGCAGGAGATCGATTGGCCATTGCCTACTACATTGGAGTCAAGGCGCTGTCGAAGGCCTCCGAAGCCATGTTGCGCTGGGAGCCTCGGCTTCCAGATCTTCTGTCGTTCGGGGATCCAAGCATCGAGGAGCTGGTTGCATCGGGAGCTCAGTTGATCATGGCCGATGGATCTCAACACGTAGCTGTTGCTGAACAGCTACGTGATTTAGGGATTCCCGTCGTCCTGTATCAAGCTGAGACACCGGACGAATTGAAGGAAGCCGTCACACTCACTGCTGCGTTTCTAGGTCCCGAAGCGGAAACTCAAGCAACTGCATTCATCACAGACTACGACCGAATGATCGATGCCGTATCACTAGACCTCGCGTTGCTCGATGAGGGTAGTCGTGCACGTGTCTTGTTCATTGGAACAAGCCTGACCAAGGTGATCAGTGGGGAGATGTATCAAACGCATCTCATCGAAGCAGCCGGCGGAGTCTCAGTAACGCGTGAGTTGTTTGGTGCATGGAATGAGGTCAATCTCGAGCAAATCCTTCTTTGGGATCCAGAGATCATTGTCATTCCACCGTATGGCCTGATTCAGCCTGCAGATATTCTCGAGAATCCTGATTGGCAATCTCTGTCCGCTGTTCAATCCGGGCGCGTTCACCGAATGCCTAGGATGATTGCTCCCATGGATACGCCTTTGCCTGAATCACTTCTAGGCATTGCCTGGATGGCCAAGGTTTTCTATCCAGAGCTCATCACACTGGATCTGGCTGAAGAGGTTGTTCGCTTCTATGCTGACTATTATCAGTTCACACTGACTGCCGAAGAGCTTGACCAAATGACACATCCATGATTGAGCACAACCGTACCTCATTCTGGGTCCTTGCCCTGCTGCCAGCGAGCGCATTCGTGCTTGCCTTGTTTCTGGGGAGATATGGCATTCACATCCAAGATACGGTACGTGTTCTATTAGGATTGGATGGGCCTTCAGACGTCTTTCGAGCCCTCATTCTTCGAGTTCGCCTGCCGCGTGTACTGGCAGCTGCCTGTGTCGGCGCCAACCTATCAGTGGTCGGTGCGGCATTTCAGGGTCTTTTTCGGAACCCTTTGGTCGATTCGCGCATCCTCGGAGTCAGTTCCGGTGCGGCATTCGGAGCTGCATTGGCGCTGCTATTCACCAGTCAGGGCATGATTATCCAAGCGAGCGCCTTCGTCTTTGCTATGGCCGCCATCGCAATGGTGATGCTAGTAGGTGTCCGCTTCGGATCCTCTACCCTCGTTCTCGTCATCGGCGGAATCCTTGTTGGGGCACTATTCAATTCGTTTCTTGGATTGATCAAATATGTCGCCGACCCGCTGAGCACGCTGCCTGCGATTACCTACTGGCTGTTGGGCAGTCTCAATGCCACGCAATGGGTTGATCTCCCTCCGCTTCTCGTGATCACAGGGCTCGGACTGCCGTTCTTCATGCTGTTTCGTTGGCGACTCAATCTACTGACTGTGTCCGACACCGAAGCCATGGCCATGGGCATCCGGGTGAAGCTGCTTCGTACTATCATTGTTTCAATCGGTACCTTGCTAGTCGCCGCATCCGTGGCTCTTGCCGGTACGATTGGATGGATCGGGTTGGTCATCCCTCATGTCGCACGTTCTTGGGTAGGACCTGATCACGGAAGACTCATTCCAGCTTCTGCCGCACTTGGAGCGACCACGCTGATTCTGCTGGATACTATCGCTCGAACAGTACTGCCCAGCGAAATTCCATTAGGTGTTCTAACCGGACTCATCGGCGTGCCCGCCTTCTTTGTGCTGTTCCTTCGCTTCTTGCGCACGAGAGGGGAGGCACAGTGAATCTAACAACCACTGAACTAGCTTTCGCCTATACGCCAGAGCGAGAGATCCTTTCCTGCGTGTCCCTGTCTCTAGAGATGGGCCAAGTAATGTTCATTCTGGGTGCCAATGGTACGGGTAAGACAACACTCCTGGAGTGCATGTCGGGATTACGTTCGCCCTTGCGCGGAAGCGTGACAGTAGACGGGCGAGACATGCATCAACTCGCAGTTCGTACGCGTGCGCAAAACATCGGATTGGTTCCACAAATGCACGAGCCCGTGTTCGAGTTCACTGTTGCACAAGCCGTGCTAATGGGACGAGCTCCCCACCTAGGCTTGTTCGGTAGACCAAGCAAGCAAGATCATCAAGTGGTTGGGCAAGCCATCGAGTCTGTAGGAATTCATCATCTCGCTCTCCGTCCCTACACGAAGATCAGTGGAGGCGAGCGCCAATTGGCGTTAATCGCTCGCGGTCTCGCCCAAGGAGCACGATGTCTGTTGATGGATGAGCCTGTGGCACATTTGGATCCGCACCATCAGCACGACGTTCTTAGTGTTGTTCGCCAGCTAGCTGACGATGGCTTCAGCTTCGCGATTACCTCCCACTTGCCCAATCACGCCCTGCTGTATGGAGATTGGGTCGCCTTCCTCACAGACAGAGAGGCACGCGTTCAAGGTGTCCCAGGCACAACGATTACCGAGCAATCTCTCCGAACCGCCTATTCAATGGAATTCGAGATTGTCGAGGGATCCAGCGGCTCTCGGGCTGTGCTTCCGAGACTCCATCGCAAGTCCAATCCAACAACCTGGTAGACGTCTGCCTCCACACAAAGACGTTTATGAGACGGGACAGCAACAGTGGCCGCCTAGGCTGTGTCGATCAAGGAGGTCGGCATGGATGCGAGCGGCTATCGCGATTTCTTGAAAGCACGAAGCCTGAGCACGGCAGCGATTGACAAGGCCCTTGCCGTCATTGGGAGGTTCGAAATCGCTCTTCAAACATCAGGAAAAGCGAAGCCAGTGGACGTCGCTACGCGAGATGACGCACAGGCGTTCTCCAAACAGCTGATATCCGAGGGGCAGAACTCCTTTGATAATTACCTGGCGCTTCTTCGATATGGTTCCTTCTCTCGGAATCGAGCGCTTTATGTCGCTGTGCTTGAATTCCTTGATGGAGCAGAGGCCTTTGGAAACCTACACATCAAGATGGCCGAAGTACTAGGAGAAGCCAAGCGTGATGCGTTCTTTGAGGGCGTGGCCCTGCCTCCACTCGGAACGCCCAATGAGAAGAAGCCCTCTCTCGTTCAACAGGTTCTCTCACGCCTGGAGACCCAAGAACCCGAAGCGTGCAAACACATCCTTGGTAGTGGACTTCGTGATCTGCGAGATGAGTGGTTCCAAGATGCTGTGACTGCATACGAAGCGTGTAGTGGGTTGGACGAGTATCTGGCCGAGAAATCAAAGCGCTTCATCGCCGAATTGGAAAGACACAAACAGGAAGGGAAATGGTGGTTTGTTCAGGAAATCACTGCCGATGTCATCGAGCATGTTCGACAACGTCCGATGATGTCAGGTGGCGTCAGAGATGGCAACGTCATCTATGAAGTCAAGATTCCCTACATGGCTAAGGAGTGGCTAGAGGAAGTAGATCCCAGGATGCGGCGATACCATGCCTGCCACTGTCCATGGGTTCGAGAGTCCTTGCGCACAGAAGAAGTCACTATCTCGCCCACATTCTGCAATTGCAGTGCCGCTTTCCACAAGAAGCCGTGGGAGATCATCTTCGGCCAGTCACTACATGCAGAAGTGCTCGAGTCCATTCTCAAGGGCGATGAGCAGTGCAAACTCGCCATTCATCTACCCGAGGGTGTCATCTGAACGCCAGCGCCTCGAGGAACTGCAGTCTCTTCGAGATCCCTTCTTGCCGAATTCGGAGGATAGACACAAAGCCGGAGGTCAGACGAACCCGAAGGGTTCACGAACGCCGTGCATTCGCGTTCGCCGGATTACCAGGATTCGGCGTTTGATTCAGGCTCAACAACCGATCGCAGCCAGCTGCGATTGGCCAACAGGCCGAAGGAAGCAAGCCCAGCCACTACATTGCTGATAGACATCCCAAGCCAGACGCCATCCGCTCCCAGCTTGAATACAAAGGCCAGGATGTAGGCAAGGGGAATACGGAGAATCCAGAGGCGGATGATGCCCAGAACCATCGGAGGGACATTATGTCCCGATCCTCTGTACACGGACTCAGCCACGAAGAACGCGCCCAAGAAAGGCATTCCAACAGCAAACACTTCTAGGAAACGGGCCCCTTCGTGGATGACGACGGCATTGCCGGGCATGAATATCGAGATGAGCGGGAAGCGAACCAGCCATATGAGCGTGGCTTCGACCGCAAGAATCGTGAACATGGCTCCCAAGCCCTTGCGCATGAGTTCCTTGGCACGTTCCTTCAAGCCCGCACCCAACGCTTGCCCAACCATTGTCGTCAAGCCGATCCCCATGCTATCCGTCACAATAAAAATCATTCCAAAGATTCTGTCGGCAATCCCATAGCCAGCCAATGTCGCTTCTGCATTGGCCAATCTGCCAATCACCCACATCATGACAACATATCCAAAGGCCACCGTCGACTGTCCAATTCCCGCAGGCAGTCCAATCTTCATTGCCTTGGTCATCCATCCCCAATGCAAGCGAAGCGCAGATCGATCCATTCGAAGAACGCCCTTCCCTCGAATGAACAGGAGGAGGAAAATGCACATCGCCACGGCTTGTGAGCATACCGTCGCGTAGGCGGCTCCCAGGATCCCCATCTGAGGAAATGGTCCCCATCCCAGAACAAGGAACGGATCAAGAACAGTGTTGATGAGGATGCCAACACCATTAACGAGTAGAGGAGTCACAGTATTGCCCGTCGCTGAGTAGGCGTGATAGAACAACCCTGGGAGAACCATCGTCGGCAGCCCCAGGAAGACAACGCCAAGATAGAGTCCCGCTTCACGCGAAACCTGCGGTTCTTGAATCAGTACAGACAAGATCCGTGGCGCGAGAAAATAGCCAATGAGTCCAAGAAGAACGCCGGCAAAAACCGCAAACGTGAAGAGTTGATTCAGCGCAAATCGAGCATCGTCCAGTCGATTTGCCCCAATGTTTTGGGCAACCAATGCACTAATCGCCGCTCCGCCGAATCCAGCCACAAATGAGATAATGAACCATACAAAGGGCCAAGAAATCTGGATCCCGGCCATCACAGCCCCCGCATGATCCGTAGGCAACCGGCCAATCCAGAAAGCGTCGGCCATGTTGTACAGCGTGAACATTAGAGAGGAAATCACGGCCGGGCCGCCAATCTTCGCCATTGTGCGAAGCGCAGGGCCGTGCAGGATCTCTGTACGATCCGGAATAGGGAAAATGCGCTTTCTCATGAGCCTCTGGTTGAAAGAATGTGGGTTGATCGATCCGTATCGCCTGAAAGCCGTCCTCGTGGAGGTGAGACTATACCTCAGATTTCGGCGAAAAGCAGAACACGCTGCAAGAGAAGAAGCAGACGAGCCCCTACTGCGAAAGAGCCCGCGGCCCGCTCACGCGGCCCGCATGATGGATGATTGAGGAATTAAGGAATCTGAACCGTGATTTGAGAGAGGCCCACCGCACCGTCATCGTCAATCACATAGAGAGAGATGACATACATGCCCGATTCCAT
>Ga0233431_1001203_pt1 | contig 46721 bp, 40 predicted proteins | sample SI_118_April2016_FD_179867 | JGI IMG/M metagenome (GOLD analysis project Ga0233431, IMG submission 179867) | Seawater microbial communities from Saanich Inlet, British Columbia, Canada - SI_118_April2016_200_MG | ecosystem: Environmental > Aquatic > Marine > Inlet | place: Canada: British... | reverse complement strand
AATTGTGGTTTTTAGATACTAAATCTTCTAAACAGATCATCTCTACTTGTTGCATAACGTTCTCCTTTGAAAAAAGAGAATATTATAAACTATTATTGAAAATTAGACCAGTTCTAAACAGTCCGTTTTTTTAACATTAGGCTGCTTTTTTAATAATAAAAGTTCCGTCATCGATGTATAAAGGTAAGGTATCACTTTTACTAAAACAGCCATTAACACGGCCAATTCAAATTGATCGACCAAATCTGGAGATATTGTTAATAAAAGAAAAGCACTCGTACAAATTGCAGAAACAATCAATCCTTTAGCTGGAACATCTGCTTTATTTGTCTCAGCAAATATTTTAGGAAAAAGTCCATCTCGTGCAGCAGCCATGCTCACTTGACCAATAAGCATAATCCAACCATTCAAGCAACCAAAACAGGAAATAACAGTACCTAAAGCTACTATTTTCTCTCCCCAACTACCTAGACCTAAAAAAGCCGCTTTTGCAAAAGGAGCATGAGCCGTTGCCAATTCTGAATAAGGTATCATTCCCATAACAGAAATAATACCCACAACATAAACAGAAGCTGTTACTAAAAGACCTACTATAGTAGCCAAAGGAATGTTTTTCTTAGGATTAATAACATTGCCTGCAGGAATAGTAGCAGACTCCAATCCGATAAAAGCCCATAAAGCCAAAGTAGCTGATGCTGAAAAAGCTGAAAAATGTGAAGAGTTAGAAACATTAAAATAATCAGTAATATATGAAAAATTAAAAAATTTAAAAGCAATACCCGCAACTAAAAATATTGGAAAAATCTTTAAGATTGTAGTGATTAACTGTAAAGCTCCAGCTTTCCTAATACCCCATATATTTATGAATGTTAAAATCCAGATAACACTGATAGAAACCAAACAACTGTAATAAGGGTTAGCTAAAGAAGGATAAAAGATTCTTAAATATCCTACAAAAGCAATAACTGTAGCCGAATTACCTATCCAGCTTCCTATCCAATAATTCAATGCTGTTTGAAATCCTATAAAATCACCAAAGCCTTCTTTAGCATAAGCATAAGGACCACCTATTTTAGGGATCCTAAATGAGATGTCACTGAATATCAAAGCTAAAAGAAAAGCGCCTACAGTAGTAAACCCCCATGCTAACAAACTAATACTTCCATAAGCAGCCAAAGCTGATGGTAATAAATAAATACCAGAACCCACCATATTACCGATGCTTAAAGAAGCCAGCATCCAAAAGCCCATTTTTTTATTCATAATCTTACTTTATTGGCATCTATTTTTTATTTTCTTAATATCTTTTAGATGAGATAAAAACAATAAAATTATTTTTTAAAAAATTTTTATTTAATCTAAATTTTTTTTTTGTTAATTTTAAAATGCGAAGGGAGTTTTCTTGTGATTGTACATTAAAAACCCCTTGGTTATAATAACTAGCTTTAAGCAATTTTAAAAACATTAATATAAGATGCAACAAGCTCATTTCACACAATTGTTATATAGTAAATTTTTTTCGAAAAGCCATGATCAAAAAAATTCACTATCTAAAGAATTTACGTATCTTTCTTATGATGAAAAAAAAGAGCTATCTAAACAATATTTAAATGAAGGAGAAATTCTTTTATTAAAAAAAGATTTTTCTGCATTAGAAAAATTTGAGTTAGCATCCCAACTAGATCCTTCTAATCCTAATGTATGGTACCGTTTAGGTATGGCTTTTTTTGAATATGGGTCATCGGAAAACAAAGAAAAAGCTTTATTTATAGCTAGTAAGAATTTTAAAATTGCAACAAATCTATCCCCTACAGATTTTCAAATATGGTGGGGATGGGCAAATCTTTCTTTTTATATAGGTGATTTAAAAAATGATTATCACCACCTACAACAAGCAAAAGAAAAATTTCAAAAAGCTATATCTTTTTCAGAGAAACAATCAAAAGAAACGCTTTCCGAACTATATTGGGACTACGGTAAAACCTGGATAAAAATAGCTGAGTTTTCTGGAGAAGCTATCGATATTAGAATGGCGATTCAAGCATATCGTTTAGCTTTTATAAGACAAACAAAAATATCAGCTGATTTTCTAATCGATTTCGGGAAAGCTCATATACAAATGGCTCTTTTGATTAATGATAACAGGTTATACTTTCAAGCTATTGATTATTTCAACAAAGCATTATCTTTTTCAAATAACAATCAAGAAGCTCTTTTATATATAGCTCATGCATATACCGAACTTTACATAAATACAGCTAATGAAAGTTATTTTACCAAAGCCAATGATCATTATGCAAAAGCTTCTTATGTATTTAATCATAAATCTGATGAGCTACTTCTTCAATGGGGACAACTTTTAGGTGAATCTGGAAAGCTAAATAAAAACATAAAAAAATTAGGTCAATCAATTAAGAAATGCCTTGAAGCATATAAGATAAACCCCAGAAATCCTTTAATCATAGGCCAATGGGTTGAGTCTCTTTCTTATTTCGGAGCTTTATTAGGTCGAATAGATCTTATAGGTGAAGCTGAAAGAAAAATCAAAAAGGCTTTAACGATATATCCTAAATGTTCAGAGCTATGGTATGCCAGCGGTATATGTGATAGTGCCTATGCACTTTATTACAAAGACACAGAATTCGAAGATTCATCTATAAACAAATTTAAAAAAGGTATTTTCTTTGATAAATCAAATGCAGAAATATGGCACGCACTAGCTAGCATTTTATCCAGACAAGGAATTCAAGAAAAAGATGAAGAACTTTTAAGAGAAGCGTGTGATTATTTTAATAAAGCAATCGACTTAAAGCCAGCATACCCTGTTTTGGTATTTGATTACGGATCTGCTTTGTTAGCTTTAGGTGAAATAACTAACGAAAAAAACATTGTAGAAAAAGCTTCTTCTTATTTAGAAAACACCTTAAGAATGCAGCATGATGCTGTAATACAACACCCTGAATGGATATTTAATTATGCCAAATCCTTAGATCTACTTGGCAGCTTTGAATATGACACAGAAGAAGAAGAACAAAGCTATTTTTTAAGAGCAATAGAAGCTTTTAATAACGTTCTTTTAATAGATCCTGACTTTGAAAAAACTTATTTTCATCTATCTTTAACATTTACTCATTTAGCTGAAGTTACAGAAGATCATAAATACTATAAGAAAGCGTTAAACTATTTCAAATTAGCGTATAAACAAGATGAAGAAGATGAAAACCTTCATCTCGAATGGGGCTTGTGTTTAATATCATTAGCACAAAGCCAGTTTGATTATGATATAATCAGGCAATGTTATATAGAAGCTGAGCAAAAAATCACAAAAGCAGGTCAATTAGGTAATTTACACGCCTATTATAACCTAGCATGTCTTTATTCTTTAACAAATAGATTAGAAGAATCTTTATCATTGCTTATTAAAGCGTATAAATTAGAAATTCTTCCTGACATAGACGACGTATTAGAAGATGCTTGGCTTGACAATCTAAAAGAAACAGAGATATTCTCAAACTTCATTATAATGATTAACAACAAACAAAATATCAAAGAATGATTTAATAAATACCAACTTCTTTGTTATAATACAGAATTACAAAAATATAAAATCCCAAAAGGAACATTATGGACAAAAGGGCAATAATTTACGTCATACTACTTGCTGTATCACTTTATTTTGTACAAAATTACTTTTTCCCATCAAAATCTCAATCTCAACAACAAATTGAACTAGCAAAAGAAAAACAGCAACAAAGTGAAGATCTCAAAAAATATCAAAAAAACATATCCGATCTCCCTCTTTCCAATATATATAAAGATGAAGAAACGAAAGAACAGATAGGATCTGCAATAGTAACAGACGGCCATTTAATAACCATCGCATCATCTACAGAAATGCCTGAAAAAATTTTCTTAAAGACATCTGACAACAAGGTTTTATCATATAAACTGTCTTTTAAAAATTACTATGTAAACGATCCAATATTATATTCATTACATGACACAAGTTTAACATTTCCTGACATATCTCCTTGGGAAACTTCTTTTGTTCAAGTAGTGACATTAGATAAAGAAAATTCTTCTGTTTTTTTAGGAGAATATTCTAACGGTTTTATTAGTTTCCCAATATCTTCTCCAAACACTAATGCTATTGTCCTTTTCGAATATAACGAAAAATATTACCCTTTAGCTTTCTATGATTTTAAATTACAAAAATTAAGATTTTTAGAAGATTTTTCTAATTTTTCTTCTGTCATTACAACTAAAATTCAACAAATAGATACCAAGCAAGAACAAACTACTGAAGACTTTTATGTTTTAGAAAATGATTATGTACAATTAGTATTCTCAACAAAAGGAGCCGCTTTAGCTGAAATCAATCTACCTTTGAAAAGTGAAAAAAATACAAACAGTATCATTCGACCGATTGAATTTGATAAAATTTTATACGAAAAATATCCTGAAAACGATTATTTCCCTCAAAAACCTTACTATCTAATGTCTAACGAAGGGAAAAAAAGACAAGAGAAAGGTTCTCTTGGTGGATATTACCCTCTTATTCGCAGATCAATCTACAATCAAAATAAAAGCATAAAAAGCAAACTACCTGCTAACTATTACGCTCTTAACATATCTAGTAAAAATGAAAATCTGGAAAATGTAATTTATAAAGTTACTCAATTTACAAAAGATACTATTCAATTTGAAATTCTATTACCTCAAAGACGAATAGTAAAAACTTTTTCTTTAGCAAATGAAGCAGCTTATTGTTTTAACTTAAATTTAAAAATAGACGGCGATTGTAAAGATTTATGGTTAACATCAGGGATACCTGAGGTAGAGCTAATGTCTGGAGCTTCATCTCCTGATATCAAATACAGAATGTTAAAAGGAACCAAATCAGTTATAGAAAAAGTATCACTCCCTAAGACTTTCACTTTAGACACTTATACATATCCTGATTGGATATGTAACTCTAACGGATATTTAGGATTAATATTAGACCCATTAAATAAAATAAATCCCGGCTTTGAAGCTATTCGCATAGATGGCACTTTAGCGCCTACAAAACTGTCTATTATAAATAGTGAAGACAAAGCTTATCCTGCCAACAAATACCCTGGATTTACAACATTACTCCCTCTAAAAAACACTCCGAACATTTCTAACATTAGAATTTTTGCAGGCCCATTTGAAAGTAATCTTCTGAAATCATTAGACAAATATTATTCAGATCCGAAGACAAATTATAATCCTGACTATATTGAAGCTCAAAGTTTTCATGGTTGGTTAACTTTCATATCCCAACCTTTTGCTAAATTCATTCAGATCATTTTAAATTTCCTATACCTCATAACTCATTCTTGGGGTTTTGCAATTATATTAGTAACAATAATATTCAGAATAATGCTTTACCCTTTAAATGCTTGGTCTATTAAATCCATGCACAAAACCCAAGAGATCAATCCTGAAATTCAAGCTATTCAAGCAAAATACAAAAAGGATTCAAAAAAAGTTCAACTTGAAACTATGAACTTATATAGAAAAAAAGGTATCAACCCACTTATGGGATGTTTACCTATGCTTATTCAGTTACCTTTTTTGATTGGAATGTTCAATCTTCTCAAGTCCAATTTTTCTATGAGAGGAGAACCTTTCATACCTGGCTGGATCAATAATTTAACAGCACCAGATGTTCTTTTTTCATGGAATATTTCAATTCCTTTTATAGGAAATCAGCTACACCTTCTTCCTATACTTTTAGGTGTTATAATGTTTGTTCAGCAGAAAATGACTACTAAATTACCGAAAGACAAATCTCTATTAACAGATCAGCAGAAACAACAAAAAATGATGGGAAACATGATGCTTATTATGTTTACTGTTTTATTTTACAAACTGCCATCCGGTTTAAATATCTACTTTTTATTCTTCAACTTACTTGGAATTTTACAACAGTGGCTCATGACTAAAACAACTTTGAAAAAAAAGGCAAAGATAATATCATTCAAGCAATCAAATAAATAAAGTTTCATGCAAGCTTGGAAAGACTTTCTTATTTCTGAAGAAATAAGACTTGGAATAAAAACAGTAAAACAATGGCTTCATACTTTAAAAGTTATAAAGTTTGACGCCTGTAATCTATACCTAGAAGCCAATGATGCTTTTCAAGCCTTATGGTTTGAAGAGCATATAAGGCCAAGAATTGTTAAAAATCTGTTAAACAACAATTCCAGACCTATCAAAGTTCACTTATCAGTTGTAAATATTACAAAAAAACAAAAGCAAGAAAAACAAATACAATTAAATAATAAACCTGTTATTAGTTCTGATCCGATTGATCCATCTTTAACTTTATCTTCTTTTTTCTCTTCATCTTCATCTGCAATGACATATAAAGTAATATCAGAAATAACATCTCCACCTACAACTAAAGATTCAATTGAATTAAATACTTTCAATCCCATTTTTATTTATGGAAAAGAATCAACTGGAAAAACACACCTTCTACAAGGAGCAGCTCAAGCTTTCATAGAAAAAGGTTATAATGTTCTTTATGTCAAAGCTCAAAGATTCACTGAACATGTTGTTACTGCGATAAGACAAGGAGACATGTTAGATTTTAGGCAAACTTATAGGAATTTAGATATTTTAATCATAGACGACATTCACTTACTAACAGGAAAAAATGCAACTCAAGAAGAATTTTTTCATACTTTTAACACTTTACATACACAGAAAAAGCAGATCATACTAAGCTCAAAACTCCCTTCTGCCCACTTACAAGGTATAGCAGAACGTTTAATTTCCAGATTTGATTGGGGCATCTCTTTGGCAATAGAGACTCCAAATATAAATGATTTAAAAAAAATAATTATTCATAAAGCTAAAAGCTTTGATATCAATCTACCAGATTCTTCAGTATCTTTTTTAATGAATACTTTTCAAAACAATCCGACTGCAATCTATAGAGCCATCAAAGCTTTGATAATAAGATCTCATAGTAATCAGATAGAAAAATATGATACTGTAAACATCAAAAATCTTCTTTCTGATCTTATTGAAGAAGAAGCAAAACCTCTATTATCCCCCCAAACTATCATAGAACATACTGCTGAGTATTTTGATTTAAAATCTGAAGAAATTTTAAGTAAAGTTCAAACTAAAGAATATACTTACGCTAGAAAAACCAGCATGTATTTATGTAGGAAATTATTAAAACTACCTTTCATGGCAATAGGAAAAATTTTCAAAAGAGACCATTCAACTGTTATGACAAGCATTAAAGACATAGAAAAAATGCTTAATCAAAGGCAAAAAGAAACGTATAATGCTATTTTAAATATAACCAAGAACCTAGATAAATAAAGGCCCAATAAAGGGCCCAAAAGCTTATATTTTTATATAACCACCAGGAGTAGGACCTTCACCAGGTTTAGGCAGAATGCCACCAGGTTGTTGAGGTCTTTGTTTTCCTGTAATATCTGGTAATGTAAATGGTTCAGGTTCTTCTCCAGCACATATTTTAGCTACAATTTCTCTCCATTTCTCAACAGTCTCAACAAATAAAGGAGCAAATCTTCTTAAAGTATTGACATCAACACCAAGTCCCATATCAAGAACGCAATGCATCAAAATCAATTCTTCTTTAATAGCCACTCCGACACCGCCACCAGCCATTTGGCCACCTAGCATAGATCCTTCAAGCAATCTTTCAAATAATTTCAATTTTATTTTATCATCTTTAGGAAGACCATCTAATATAGGTGAATATAAATAAAGACGATCTGAATTAGGTTCATAAGTCAGGTGAAGAGAAAAAGTATTATCGATACCTAAAATACAAGTATTATTTTCATCAAACTCCAAACCTTCGAGATTAAGTTCTTTTCCAAATTCTTTCAGGTTAGCTTTAGCATTTTCAAATGACATGAAACTCCTCCTTTAGAGAGTATTTTATCGTTAATAATAAAGAATAGCAGGACTTGTTTTTTTGATACAAAGAAAAATCAAATCCTTTTTATAAAAACTTCAAAAAGAGTATCAGATTATTTTTTTAATATCAAAAAAAAGACTATAAAAAAATTAAATTCAGCTACTGTGAAATTTTTTTAATTAATTTATATACATATTTTTATATATTAGCATTATAAACAACCTCGCAAAGTGTATGTCAAATTTATCAATACAGAAAGGTTATGCAAAACCTTTAGGAATAAAAAAATTTCCAAATGGATATAATTTTTCTCTTTATTCAAAAAATGCTACAGCTGTTACTCTTCTTTTGTATAAAAAAAATATTAAGTCACCTTTTCAAACAATACATTTATCTTCTAAAGAACATAAGACTGGTGATATATGGCATGTTTTTCTAAAAAACATCAATGACGATTTTGAATATTCATATATTTTAGATGGCACTTATGATGATAAAAAAGGCTTACTTTTTAACAACAAAAAACAATTACTTGATCCCTATGCAAAGAAATTAACAACCTCTTTTAGCTGGGGTACTAAAAATGCTTGTATAAGAGGAAAACCTTCTTTTGAAAATTTCGATTGGGAAAATATAAAAAAACCAAAAATACCTAAAGAAAAACTGATAATTTATGAAATGCATGTAAGAGGATTTACTAAAAATTCTAAAGACATAAAAAATCCTGGAACTTTTTCAGGAATAGTAGAAAAAATACCTTATTTAAAAAAACTAGGAATCAATGCAATAGAACTTTTACCTATCTTTGAATTCGATGAGCTAAACAACACAAAAATAAATTCTTCTACTAAAACAAGATTATTTGACTACTGGGGATATAATCCTATTAATTTTTTCTGCCCCATGAAAAGATATGCCAGCAAAGATTCATCTGAAATAAATGATTTCAAATCTATGGTAAAAGCTCTTCATAAAGAAAATATTATCGTTATTTTAGATGTCGTATTTAATCATACAAAAGAAGGTAATAACAAAGATTATTATCTTAATTTCAGGGGCATAGACAATCCTAATTATTATCTATTAGACTCGAATGGTAACTATCTAAATTATTCTGGGTGTGGAAATACTTTTTCTTGCAATAGTGAAGCTGGAAAAACAATAATCTTAGAATCTTTAAAATATTGGCAAAATGCAATGCAAGTCGATGGATTCCGTTTTGATCTTGCTTCCATCCTCACTAGAGATGAAAAAGGAGTTCCTTCGATACCCTCTCCTCTTTTAAAAGAGATCGAAAAATCTTCTTTAAAAGATGCTATTTTAATAGCAGAACCCTGGGACGCTGCAGGCCTTTATCAATTAGGTTCTTTTGCAAAACATAATTGGTCTGAATGGAATGATAAATTTAGAGATCACGTTAAACAATTCATTCAAGGAATAGGATCGAAAAAAGAATTTTTCGACGCGATGAACAGCTCAGGATCTGTTTATAATAATCTACCTATATCCAGCAGCATCAATTACATTACATCTCATGACGGATTTTCATTATATGACCTCACAGCGTATTCAAAAAAACAAAATTTTGACAATGCAAAAAACAACTTAGATGGAATGAATAATAATTTCAGTTTTAATTGTAATGAAGAAGGAAAAGCTACCAAATCTATAACAAAACAATTAAGAACAAGACAAATGAAAAATTTCTTCATGGCCCTTTTTCTTTCCAAAGGTATCCCCATGCTACTTATGGGGGACGAATATGGTCATAGCAAAAATGGAAACAACAATAGCTGGTGTCATGATAATCAGATAAATTACTTCCAATGGGATCTTCTTAAAAAAGACAATTCTCTTTTTAATTTCATTAACTTGTTAATCAATTGTAGAAATAAATTTCCTCTTTTTACTTCCCCTTGTACAAAATATGAAATTTTAAAGACTCCTATAGAAGAAAATAATTTTCTAGGTCTATATATTTCAGATAAAAAAGACTTATCTTTTTTACTATATTTCAATGCATCAAATACTAATATAAATATCTCTCCACCAAAGTCTGCAAAAATAATAGCAAACACTTACACTAATGATTTAGACTATCTAATAACAAGAGAAAACTATTTAATAAAACCTTTTAGTTCCGTTTTATTAAAGCTTCCTTAAAATAAACTAGTAAAGAAAGAAAATCATCTGTTAAACTGAAGGTTATAATTATTTATTTTTCGGGAGGAAATAAATGAAAAAATTATCATTGCTATTGCTCTTATTAGCTACAACAGCTTGTCATAAAAACACAAATGATGAAATAACAAAATACCATGAGGATGGAAGAGCTAAACCAATCGTAGCAATTATACCTGTTATTGATTCTACAACTTACGAAGGGTTATGGAGCCTTTCTGATGAATTCACAACAACAATATCCAATCAAGTAGCTCAAACGAATAATATTTATCTACAATCTATGGAATATTTGAAATCCATAACTAATAACGACAATCCCTTCCAAGAAGATTTATCTTGGGTCAAAGAAACTTATACTTCAAATGAATTTGTAGCATTTGTTGAATTAGTCGAACATGAAAATGTTCCTACAACAAAAAATGTAGCTAAAAGTTCTTCGAATTTAAATATGGCTATAAGAATAAGAATTATTGATCTAAGAAACATTCAACCAAAAGTAATACTTCAAGAATATGTTTCTGATTCTTACTATATCTCTAAAAATATCATTCCGACTGATTATAAAACTTCTGGATGGGGAACAAATGACTATAACCTATCCCCTATGGGCATTGCTCACAACCAATTAGCAAAAAAAGTAGCACAAAGAATTTCAGATTATATATTACTTGCCAAGAGCAGATAAAGAATGGATGTTAATAGCTCTCAAGAGCTACTAAAGAATCAATTATTTCAACTTTTATTTTGTTTTATAGCAGCAGTAGTTACAACTACTGCTGCTTGGATTTTTGGGTTTTTCAAAAAAATTCAAAAGACTCAAAACCAAAAATTTCCTACTTTATTTTTAGTAATAAAATTATTCATTATTTATCTATTTCTAGCCTTTTTCATAGGCAAAATAACAATGATAGTAATGACTAAAATAATTTCATTATTAAAACTACCCACAAGTGAAATATCAGTAGCTCTGTTAGCTTGGAGCAATTTTATAGTTTTAGGAATAATAACTTATGCTCTTATTTACATTGCTAGAAGATCCGATAAAGTTGTTTTTTCAAATATTTGGAAAATAAAAATAACTAAACATAATTCTATAGCAAAAGATATTTTTTTTAGTTGTTATGCCTGGATAATTATCCTTCCTATTGTTTTGCTAACCTCACAAATTATTGATCTATTTAATTTAGTAGTTTTAAATATAGAGCAAACTCCAGACCAGTTAGCTGTTTTGTTTTTAAAAAGGACATTAGGACATCCGTTATATTTGACATTAGCTATTATTTCAATTGTAGGATTTACTCCTTTTTTAGAAGAAATTTTATTTAGAGGATACCTACAAACTTATCTAAAAAAAGTACTAGGCATTAAAGCTTCTATCGCCGTAGCTTCTTTAACTTTTGCTCTTTTCCATTTTTCTATATCTCAAGGATTGGGAAACATCAATATTATAATAACCCTATTTGTCTTAGCCTGTTTTTTAGGTTATTTATATGAGAGACAAAAATCTTTAATAACTCCTATAATGCTCCACATGATTTTTAATGCCATAAGCATTATTAACCTGTTTTTTTTTCAAGGAGTCTGATTTTGCCTATAAAAAACTTTATAAAGTGTCTTTTGATATCTTCTACATGCTTATTAGCTAACAATCAAAGTCAAGATAATATTGCAAAAGCCAATAACAGCTTCGCTTTAGATTTTTATAAAATATCAAAACAAGACAAAAATATCTTTTTTTCTCCATTTTCTATTTTCGAAGCTTTTTCCATGGTATATTTAGGCAGCAACAATGAAACAGAAAAGCAATTCAATAATACTTTTCATTTAAGCAAAAATGACCTTGTTAAGTTCTTTTCTTTTAAAAATCAGTTACTTACTCCAATCGACCAAGATTTTGCTTTAAATATAGCTAATGCTGTTTGGATTGAAAAAACTTTCGAGGTTCTACCAGATTATAAACAACAACTTATTAACAAATTTTCTGCTGAAATATTACCTGCAGATTTTTTATTCAATTATTCAGATGAAGCTAATAAAATAAATAATTGGGTTAAAGAAAAAACAAAAGAAAACATTCCTTTCATAATTTCGCCTAATGATCTTAGCACTTCTACAAAACTTGTTTTAGCCAATACAATTTATCTAAAAGGCAACTGGGCTATTCCTTTTGAGGAAAAAAACACCAAAGAAGAAACTTTTAATATCGATGATTCTCACTTTTGCAAAACTCCTATAATGAAACAAACATCTCATTTTCTATATCATCAAAACAACCTTTTACAAGCTATTTCGATACCTATAACAAAAAATTCTAACGCATTTACCTTTGTAGCTTTTCTTCCTCAAATGGATATTTCAATTCAAGAGTTAGAAAACAAGTTATCTTCAGAATTATTAGAAACTACTATTAGTCAATTAAAAAGAACCAAAGTACATCTTAAATTACCCCGTTTTAAACTATCTAAAAACTATGATTTAAGTTTTCCCTTAAAAAAGCTAGGACTAGAATTACCTTTTACTTATCAAGCTGATTTTTCAAAAATATCCATATCACAAAATCTCTATATCAGCAAAGCTATTCATCAAAGTCTTTTAGAGTTAAATGAAAATGGATTATTAGCAACAGCAGCTACAGTTATAACGATGCAATGCACCTCAGTATATACCCCCCCTGAAATAACTCATTATTTTATCGCTGACAGACCTTTTATTTTCTTTATTATGGATACTAAAACTAATGCAATACTTTTCATGGGAAAATTAGTAAATCCTGGAGAATAAAATGTTTTATCCTAAATTTCAATATGAAGCTGGTTCTGATATAGGTTTAAAAAGAAAAAAGAATGAAGACATATGGAAAAAAAGTTCTTTTTCCCCTCTATTTGCTTTAGCAGACGGTATGGGAGGACATAAAGCGGGTGAAATAGCAGCAAAAGAAGCTATTGAAAATTTATTTTTTTCTTTTTCTAATTTAACTGATAGTCCCAATAAATACTCTTTTAAACAAATCCTAACAAACCTTTTAATCTCCATAAAATCTGCTAACATACACGTTCATAATTTAAGTAAACAAGATCTAAAATTTCATGGTATGGGGACAACTCTTTGTTGTTGTTATTTTTATATGAGGTTATTTATATATGCCCATGTAGGAGATAGCAGAATATATAGATTTCGCAGCAATAATCTACTTCAACTAACCGAAGACCATTCTCTTATAAATAAATTGCTTGCCAAAGGTAAATTATTAAAAAAGCCTTCTTCTTATAAAAATATAATTACAAAAGCAATAGGTATAGGTCCTATAATATCTCCAAGCATCAGTTATACAGATGTAAAAAAAGATGATATATTTTTTATGTGCTCAGATGGACTTAGCGACTATACTCCTTATGAAAAAATCAAAGAAATATTAAAAAACTCTAAAAACCTTAAAAACACTGTAAATAATTTAATTGAGAGTGCAAAACAAAATAGTAGTTTCGATAATATTACTGTTGTAATGATAAAAATTATGGAATAGAAATGAAAAAAATAATTTATTTAGATAATAATGCCACAACTCAATTAGATGAAAATATTTTAAACATTATTATAAAAAATTCTAAAAACCCAGCCAACCCTTCAAGTATTCATTATTATGGAAGAGAAGCTAAAAAAAAATTAATAAAATCAAGAGAAGAAATAGCTTCTTTCTTTCAAGTCTCACCAAATGAAATTATCTTTACTTCAGGAGGAACTGAAGGTGCAAACTTAGCTATAAAAGGATTTTTACAAAATAAAAAAGGTCACATCATCACTACTGACATCGAACATGCTTGTGTAAAACAAACTTTAAATTCACTAAAAGACAATTTAGAGATAACAAATATTAGAGTTGGAAAATATGGAGCACCATCACCTGAAGATATAGAAAAAAACATAAAAGAGAACACGTTAGCCATAATTATTTCTGCAGTAAACTCAGAAACCGGAGTAAAAGCAGACATCGATAAAATAGCAGAAATTGCACTAAAATACAATATTCCCTATATAGTAGATGGTGTAGCTTTACTTGGAAAAGATATTTTTAAAATACATCCTGGAATTTCTTGCATGTTTTTTAGTGCACATAAAATTCATGCACCTCAAGGCATTGGTTTTGCTTTTATAAGATCATCTTTTCTTATCTCTCCTATTATAACAGGAGGACACCAAGAATATCAAAAAAGAGCGGGAACAGAAAATTTAGCAAGCATAATGGCCCTTGCAGAAACTATTAGACTACTGAAAAAAGATCAGAAAAGAAACATCGAACATATTAAAAATTTAAGAGACTTGTTCGAAACTCTTTTAAAAGACAATCTTCCTAAGATCATTATCAATGGAGAAACAGAAAGAATATGCAATACATCTAATATATCTTTTATAGGTGTTGACTCAGATGTATTTCTTATTTGTTTAGATCAGAATAATATAGCAGCATCAGCTGGATCTGCATGTTCCTCTTTAGCAAAAAGACCATCTAATGTTTTAAAAGCCATGAACCTTCCAGAAGAGATAGTAAAATCTTCTATAAGGTTTTCTTTTAGTAAATATACTACAGAAGAGGAAATAGTATCATCTGTTAACACAATAATAGATATCTACACCTCTTTGTTAAAAAGTAAATAATTTACTTGCTCAAAAAAAATTTAAGACATACCATTTCTGACGTTCTAAAATAGGAGAAGTCTTTATGACAGTCCATTCAAGATATGAATTACCCGATGAATTTACTTGTCCAATATCCGCTGATACAATGTTAAGACCTGTTCACTCTCCTTGTTGTAAGTATGTTTGGGATAAAGCATCAGTTGAAAACACTTTAAATGCAGGTCAAGAAACTTCCCCCTATTTAAGACCCCCTGAAGGATATTTAAAATGTCCACAATGCAGAGTTGAAAGTCATATAGACAGTTTCTTGCCTGATATTACGTTGCAAAGAAAAGTGCAACTGCATGTTAATGCTAATTTTAGTTATTACAAAAAATATTATGGACAACTTTTAAAAGAAGCATACCCAAAATTAGAAGAAGAAAAAACTGACATAGCAAAAAAACTATCATTACACGCTTACTCCTCTACTCAACTGTGGATGAAAATTGGATCTACTATTGCCTGCATAGCTATAGCTGCAATAGCAGGATTCACATCACTGTTAGCATCTTTTTTCGCTATGCCTGCTATTTTAATTTCTTTAATTTTCATTTCAAGAACTATTGTGAGTTTAAGAAATAAAAAAGAACATGAAAAACTATTAAAAATCCAACAATCCCTATTTATAGGAAGCTTGGAAGATTCTATAGAAACAGACTCTAGAATGTCATTTTTCAGACCTCAAGAAATTCCTGAGTTAAAAGATTGCTTTCCTGAATATAGTATTTCACAACCAGCTATCTTTAAAACATCATCTTTTTTTACAAACTTTTTTTCATCTTGTGAAGATTTTTTAGCAAAGATGGTATAATCAATTAACGGTTTTTACCAAGACTGTTTTTACACCTAATAGACTAGATTCCTGAACAATAAGTTCAAACTGCTCAGCATATACGACATCTCCTTCTGAAGGATGATGATCTAAAATCACACAAATATAGTCGCTTAAAGTATCAGAACCTTCTTTATAAAGAGTAGCATGAAATTTATCATTAAACTCTTTTATAAGCATCTCTCCAGAAAGAGTTCTTTCTACTAAAGATTTCTTTTTAACATTCTTAAACGGAATACCTATTCCAAAAATATCATCAATAATTTGATCTAGAGATATCAAACCTTTTGCATTTCCTGAAAAATCTAACACAATAGCCAATCTTTGATTATTATGCCTAAATTGATTAAGTAGCTGCAGAATCGAATCATTTTCCATTACAAACCAAGGAGCTGCCATATAATTTACGATTCTATCATTATTTTGAGCTTGAAGAAGATCTTTATCGTAAACAATTCCAATAATGTTATTTTTATGTTTATGATAAACTAGATCAAAAGATGATTTATTTTGTTTCATCATATCTCTTAATTCATCAATTTTAGTAGTAGACGGAACTATTTTCACCTGATCTAAAGTAAGCATAACATCCGAAGTTTTCTTCTTTTTGAGAAAAAAGATATTTCCTACAATAGCATCGACATCCTTTGAACTACCTAAACTCTTTTGTGATTTCTCTTCAAAAGCCCTTTGAAGCTCTTCTCTAGACAAAATCAAAGGAGATTTACTCGATTTACCAAAACATAAGTTAGCAAGTCTTGATATACCATCGATTATCCAAACAAAAGGAATGAATATTTTCGAAATAAAATAAACTACAGGAACACCTAGAAAAGCTACATGCTCGGAATAACGTCTAGCAGCAAACATAGGTGCTAATTCTGCAAAAATGACAACTAATATTATTTGTGTAAAAGGAGCAAAATCAGGAGATAAATTTAAAGATTCATAAAATCTTCTAGAGCTTTCCGATCCGACTTGCAAAGCTGTATTAACAGCAATCAAAGTAGTTCCGAATAACCTTGACGGTTTATTTAACAAAAATTTGAGCCAAATAGCCCTTTTATAATTTTTAGAACAATAATAATGAAGCCTTACTTTATTCAAGGAAACGCAAGCCATTTCAAACATAGAAAAAAAAGCTTCTGCCATTATACAAGAGAAAGTAAATATTAAGAACCACAGCCAACTAAGCATTTTTCTTTTTTACTTTTTTTAATTTACGAATATATACCCTCTTCACTTTATTAGGATCTGCAGCTAACACATAAAAGAAAAGATTATTATCTTTAAATTTAGATCCTGTTTGAGGTATTTCTTCTAATTTATCAATTAAATAGCCACCTAATGTCACAGATGATGTTTCTCTTTGCAACCTAACATTGAAAATCTGTTCCAACTCATCTAATTCTAACTTACCACTAGCTATAATAACATCGTTTTCAGAACGAGTGTACAAACTTTTAACATCTCTAATATCACTAATTTCTCCCACGACAGTTTCTATTAAATCTTCTTGGGTTACGATTCCAGAAACAAGTCCATATTCATTTACAACCACTGCAAAACTCAATTTCTTTTCTCTTAAACTATCTAATGCTGCCCAAGCATTAACTCCTTCTGGGATATAAAAAGGCTTGTGAAGATACTTTTCTAAACCTTTAGATGAGATAATAAGGTTTTTATTTACAAAATAATCTTTAGCAGAAATAATACCTATTATCTCATCTAGTGATTTATTACACACCGGCAGTCTAGAACATCTCTTTTTATTAAATAAATAAGTAAGCTCATCAATAGGCTTGCAAACATCGTAAAATATCACCTCACCTCTAGGACGAATATGCTCTTTCACCATTGAATCATGTAAATCTAAATACCCTTCTATCAATTGAGACTCTTCATCAGTTAAAATTCCCTTTTCATTCGAATCCTCTAGAATATGCATAAGTTCAGCAGATGAAATAGGTTTTTCTTTTTTTAAAAAGAAAAAAATTATTCTAGACACATAATCTGTTAATTTAGTTAATCTAATTCTAATAGTCCCTATAGATCTATAAGCAAAGGAAACATAAGGAGCTAATCTATAAGCTACCTGTTCATTATTAGGAAGAGCTATAGATTTAGGAATAATTTCACCGAAGAACAAAGTTAAAAAAAGCGGCAATCCTACTTTAAAAATCCAACCAGAAAATTCACCAAACAATGAAGAAACAGTATTTTGCACTAAAATATTAGCAAAAATATTTAACATCATTATCGTAACTAATACTTCTCTAGGTCTACGTAAAAGATGAGCTATTAATCTTTTACGGGAATCTAATGTAGTAGAATAAGAGCGTAGAGTAAATCTAGACAAAGAGAAAAGAGATGTTTCAGAAGCTGAAAGCGCAGCAGAAAGCAGAATCAATAGAATCAAAATTATAATCAATAAAGAATTTATCATGAGTGAGCTTATAACCTACTTAAAAGCTATTTTGTAAAATGCACCTTTACTTTCCCTTCTGGCATAACTCCAAGTTCTTTAATAAGCACCTGTTCAATCCAAGTCGGATCATCATGACAGCTAATCCGACATTTTAATTCAGAATTTTCTTCTATAACATTTTCTTTTTTAAAATGAAGTTCTTCTAACTTAGCTTGTAAATTCGCTATTTCCAGCTTTTTGTTTTTTAAAACATGAGAAAAAAATATTATTCCAATGAATAAAACTAAAATAAACATCCATGAACTTTTGAATAATATTATTATTCTTGTCTTAAAAAAATGTGCCATTTAATTCAATTTTTTATTTTCCCCTCATTATCCATTATCTAAATAAGATTATTTCTTTCAACCATTACATTCTCGGAACTGTTATTTTTACCTGTTTCATATATTTACCTTTTCTATCTGCATATGAAATATCGCATATTTTTTTAGCCTGGAAGAAAAGAACTTGAGCTAGTCCTTCATTTGCATAAATAACAGCAGGCAAAGGAGTGGTATTTGAAATTTCTAAAGTAACATATCCTTCCCATTCAGGTTCAAAAGGTGTTACATTAACAATAATTCCACATCTTGCATATGTCGATTTACCTATGCATACAGTAAGGATGTCTCTTGGAATTCTAAAATATTCTACACTTCTAGCTAAAGCAAAAGAATTAGGAGGGATAATACATTTAGAGCCTATAATATCAACGAAAGAATCATCTTTAAAATTCTTAGGATCTACGATAGAATTATAAACATTAGTAAACACTTTAAATTCATTAGCAACTCTAAGATCATAACCGTAACTAGAAAGACCATAGCTAACGACTTTTTTATCCTCAAATTGTTTTACCTGTCTGTTTTCAAAAGGTTCTATCATCCCCTTTTCTTCTGCCATTTTTCGAATCCAACTGTCGGGTTGTAACGCCATTATTAACATCCTTTTTTTTGCATTATTTTAGAAATAGATATAGCCTTTGAAATACTTTTATTGCTAGACTTATTTTTTGGAAAAACTATTATTTTTCTTTAAGGAAAATTGGAATATGGAAAATCAGTTTATTCAATCTGCATGGACTCAGAAAGATCAAACATTTGAACAACCTCTAAGACCACAAAAGCTTAACGATTTTTTCGGACAAGAGCAATTAAGAAAACAACTCAACATATTTCTAGGAGCTGCAAAAAAAAGAAACGAACCACTGGGTCACTGTTTATTTTGTGGGCCTCCGGGTCTTGGCAAAACTACCCTAGCTAATATTATAGCTAAAACAATGAATTCCAACATAACGAACACATCAGGACCTGTTATTGAAAAAGCTGGTGATCTAGCAGGTATCTTAACTAATTTAAAAGAAGGTGATGTTCTATTTATCGATGAAATTCATAGACTACCTAAAAATGTCGAAGAATATTTGTATCCTGCTATCGAAGATTTCAACTTAGATTTAATTATAGACACAGGGCCAAATGCAAGATCAATACAAGTTAAACTAAATAAATTCACGCTCATCGGAGCTACGACAAGAGCTGGACTTTTAAGCTCTCCTTTAAGATCCCGTTTTGTTTTTAATGGAAGACTTGATTATTATAGTCCTAATATTTTAAAAGATATCATTCTACGATCTGCCAAAATTTTAAATATTAATATTTTGGAAGAAGGAGCATTAGAAATAGCAAAAAGATCAAGAGGAACACCTAGAATAGTCAATAATTTATTAAGATGGGTTAGAGACTTTTCTCAAATGAATGACAGAAAAACCATTGATCTAACTACAGCTAAAGAAGCTTTAGAAATGTTATCGATAGATGAAAAAGGCCTCGATGAATTAGATAAAAAAATACTAAGATCGATTATTAAGAACTATGATGGTGGACCTGTTGGAATACAAACCTTAGGAGTTGTTGTAGGAGAAGAACCTTCTTCTATTGCAGAAATTAACGAACCTTACCTAATTAGAGAAGGTCTTATTAAAAGAACTCCTAATGGAAGAGAAGTTACAAGATTAGCATATGAACATATGGGATATAATCCCCCAAATAAGGATGGAGAATCATCATGAAAATTGTTAAACACACAATTTTATTATTACTAATAACATTAAGCACACAAAGTTGGGCTGACACCCCTTTTTCTGCACCTCAAAAATCTAAAAAACAAGAAAACATTCAAGTTCTTTTAAATAAAGATATACCAGAAGTTCTTCTTGAAGTAAAAGGCCCATATTATGTTTACGATCCTTTAGACCATTCAAAAATAAGTTCTGGACTTTTTGGAAAAAGATACATAATAAGAGCAACAAAATCCGGAATTAAATGGGGTGAAGAATTCCCAGGGATTCATCAAATTTTTATAGCTCCTAGATCTACAGAAACTTCAATACTTGTTAATGGCATCCAATATGATGGCGCTGTAGCTATTTATAAAGTTGGCAATAGAATTAATGTTGTCAATGAACTATCTGTTGAGAACTATATTAAATCTATTTTAACAACAACAATAACAACCCCTTTTGACACAGAAGTTTTAGCCGCTATTGCAATAGCAGCGAGAACAACAGCTTACTATTATGCTATTAAACACCAAAATGCTTTTTGGCATATTAATGCCACGGATGTAGGATATCAAGGGATGGCGCTATTAACTCCTAATTCTTCGATAGTCAAAGCTGTAGATAGTACAAAAAATTTAATATTGGTACATCCTCAAGAAGGTAAAAATTTACCATTCGTTGCCACTTGGAACGAGCATTCAGCAGGAGCAACAGCTCCTTATCATGTAGTTTTCCGTAAAGATGACCAAGCACCAAAAGATATTGTAAAAGCTCCACTTGCAGCTTTAGATCGCAAAGAATCTAAATGGAATACTACTTTACTAAAACAACAAGTAGCAAACGCTCTTAACCTGAAAAAAATAGAAAACATTGAACTTTATGTAGACAAGCAGTCTGGAAAAACATATGCAGTAAGAATTAAAACCGAAGAAGATACTCAGGATATGGATTTTTTAAAGTTTCAAGAAAAGCTTGGAAAAAATGTTATACAAAGCAACGATTTATCTGTTTCCATAATAGATAATAAAATTAGTTTTTCAGGATATGGAACAGGTCATGGTGTTGGACTATGTTTATATTCAGCATCTGCTATGGCTCAAAATGGAGATATTGCTGTAAAAATTTTATCAAAGTTTTTCCCTGAAACTTTTTTAATTAATTTATCGGCAATACCAAATATTAATTGAGGATTTGATTTTTATAATCACTGATGATAGAATAACTGATTCTATTGCCGGGGACCTACTAGAATAGTTCTCTTCGAACCAGGTCAGGATCGGAAGGTAGCAGCCTTAAGAAGTTGTTATTATGCTAGTAGCCAATCTCCGGCATTTTTTTATCTATAAATTTCTTTAAAGCCAACTCTGCATCCATATCTGACATTTCTGCTTTTACTATTAATTCAAATAATTGCTTACCAAGATCTTCTTCATTTTCAAAGTTTTTCTTTATGCTAAAATTTTGTTTATTATTTCTTTTAAGTCTTTGAACGACTTTTTGAGCATACATCATTGAAGGTAAAGCTTTTGGAATTCCATCTAAAATTGATTTTCTATCTTTATGATGTTTTTCAGTAGATTTAATTTTTTCCCAATTTTCTTCTACCTCCTCAGAAGAGTTAACTTTCTCATTACCAAAGACATGAGGGTGTCTAGATATTAATTTTTCAATCTCATATTTAATAATATCATCTATATTAAACTTATTATCCTTCTCAGCTATTTTAGAGATAAAGATCACAGCATAAAACAGATCAGCACATTCTGAGATAATTTTTTCATTATCACCTTCATCAATAGCTTCTATTAATTCATAAGACTCTTCTATAAAACATTTTTTTAAAGAATCGAATGTTTGTTTTTTATCCCAAAGACAACCATTAGGCCCAAAAAGAGCATCAGCTACACTCAAAAGTTTATCAAAACTATCCATAATCAAATTCCTTAATAACTTACAACCTAGCTTAATAAAATTAAGTAATAATTAAAACATTTTTTTATATAAATAATTAATTTTAAACGTAATGTATAGTTTTTATTTAATATTGAATTTTAATAATTTTTATTAGATAATAGTATTAATTTAACAATTAATTAATGTATTTTTATGCCAACAGGTTTAGAAAAAACCCGATTAGATCTACCCAAAGATATTTTAGCTGCTAAACACATGTCTTGTGATTTAGAAGCTCAAAAAGCATCTTCTAACGAACAGAGATGGGTAGATAGTCCATTACTTCAAACTACCACAAAAACAACCTCAGCATTAAGCTCTTGGGGTGGATGTTTTTGGCAAGGCCTTCAATCTTATGTAACACAACCTATTACATCATCTATTTCTTATATTTGGGGAAAAACAAAAGACACAACTTATAATGCCGGAGCAAAAGTTGTAGAAAAAGCGATAGACTATGCTCATCAAAAAGAACTAACAGATTATGTCGCAAAATCAATTTTTGAAAACCAAGTCTACCCTAAGATTCAAGATTTTATAGAAGATGTATATCAAAACAAAATATTTATTCCACTTCAAACTGAAGCTGAATCATCTTCTATAAAAGAAAGAAAATCTGTAGTAGATCCGTCTTCAGAAGAGTTAGGCCTAAGAGGGCTTGGTAAAGTTAAATATGTAGAAGAAACGAATGTTATAGAAGAAATACAAGACATAGCTTCAGAAATAGAACCCCCTTCTCAAGAAAATGTTGACTGGAGAGAAAAAACCTCGCAAGAATGTAAACTTTTCGTATCTAAAGTAGCTGTTTATTCAAATGCTCTTTGGATAGCTATGCATGTATTGGGAAGTGAATTTTCCTTAGAACGAGACTCTGACAAGCTTATGAATATCGTTGAAGACTGTACAGCTTCAAAAACAAACTTTATTGACGCTTTTAAAAAACATTTCAAACCTTCATGGTTCCAAAGAACTAGAGTATTTTTTCTTTATTATTTCTGTGCAGCTCCAGTTGCAAATCAATTTATATCAAGTTTTTCCAAGAACATTTTAGATAAATTTAGAGATAAAATATGCTCTGACAATGAAGAAGGTAGAATTTTAGCTTTATCTACAATTTTAAGACATTCTAATTCATTTTTAGAGCAATACTTAGGATATTTACAGCTTTACTCGACAGCCCCCAATAAAGGAGATATGAGCAAAGAAGATTACGTACAAATGCTCATGAACAAGACGGTTGGCAAACAATCAACAAAAGAAGTCGTAGCCATGTTTTCTAAAGTGATGGCACATGATCTTATCCCTAATTTTAAATTATTAAATTTTCTTAAAGAAGGTTCTCGTAAAGTTGAATGGAACTCTAAACTTACAGAAATTGGCGGCAGTTTTTGGATGTATGTTGGAGGTTTATTCGCTTTTGGTATTGCCTATATTTACTCCCTATTTAAATTGAAAGGAGAATCCGCAAATATTTCAAAACGAATTAATGCATTAGCAAAAAATGAGGCTACCTGGATAATAGAAAGCACAACAAATTCTCTATTAGATCTAGCTAGAAAAAAAATTCAAGAACCTAGTTATAGACATCTTATAAATCAAACTCTAGTAGATCAAGTAAAAGAGGGAAGATTCAAACTTGTCAATCTATCATCACAAGGAGAACTCTCAGCTGAAGCATCATCCTCTTCATCATCTCAACCTCCAAAGCTATCCAAAGATAAAGCTATCCAAAGCGAACTGAGAAAAACAACTCCTGTTTTAATACAAATAGCACATGTAGATCATATTTCAGATGCAGACGAGTTAGAAAAATTATTTAGAAAAGGCCCTGCTCCAGAAGGGTTTTTAGAAAATAAATCAGGGGATATTCCATTCTTAGGATCTTTAGGTCTTCATAAAATGTTATTAAAAGACATAACCGACGAAGAGACAACAAAACAAGTAATCTCTTCTTTAGAACTAATAACTCCAGAACTTTTAAATCACCTTCTATACAAAATTATGCACAACACAAATGAATCTTTAAAACCTAGCGTAGAATTAACAGATATCGAGAAAAAGAAATTAGAAGTAGAATATCACAATACAGCTGTAGAACTAGAAAAAGAGGTCAATCTTCTCATACAAACAGCAATTGACATACTATTTAAACAACTACATGAATCTTTACCTGAATCTTTTGAACAATATACTGTAGATCAAGCACAACAATATATTGATAACATTGATATTTTACTTGCAAATCTACCTTCAATGATATTGCCAAAAGATAAAATCCCTCAATTGAAGCTCTATTTAAAAGAAAAGTTAAATGATCTTATGAAACAAAGACTTCACCTTTCTAGCAAACAACAAACTATCGAAGGTTTGTTAAGACAAATAGTTGTTAAAGAACTTCCTTCCATTCTTAGTAGAGACTATTTACAAGGCATTAACCATATGCTTACAAACCCTCTTATCTACGAAGGTTTAGCTACATCTACTATGACTGCTTTTGTTGATCAAAGCTCTACGTTAAAACAATTTTTCGGGATCAATTCAAAGTAAACAATTATTTTAATAATTGATTATATTCATATTTAATAAATAAACTCCTCTATTTCATAACAAAACCCAAAATGAAATAGAATGAAGCTTACTGAAAAATCACCATCTGTATTTTCTGATTTCACTTATAATGGTCATAAATACCAGCTAATGCCGATCCCTTCTGACTGGAAATTAAGAGCAGAAAAAGCATTATACCCTCCAGAAGGAGGTTCTATAGACGCTATCCCTAAAATAGCCATGAAGGCTATTGAAACGACAATGCAAGCCACATCTTGCTTATTAAACCTAACAGGGCGATTGATCGTCGGATCTTGTTCTATAACATGGACAGCTGGAAAAACAGCGTTTTTATCTGCCCCAGCCAGATTAACGTATAATGTAAGTAAAGCTATCTTTCATTATACGACAGTAGGCTCTTTAGCTACATTATACTCAATAACAAGACCTTTATCTAAATACATATGTCAACATAATAAAATCAAAGAATATTCAGTTGTACTAGACCCTAGTCCAGAAATATTCCATGACACTGGATATATTGGAGAAAGAGAATCAAGAGATCTTTCTTCATCTAGTGAAAACTGGAGATTTTTAACAAAAAAGTATAGTACAGAATTTGCTAAAAGAGCAGCTATTTACGCCAATTCAATCTTTCTTTATCAATTTGTTTTAGACAAACATTTTACATCTGAAGTAAACCCAATTTTCCAACAAATAGTACAAAGATGTTGTACAGACAATCCTAAGCCTTCTTTTTGTGGTGTATTTAAACAATATTTTAAACTTTCCTGGAAACAAAAAATTAAACTGTTTTTTGCTTATCATTTTGTAGTATCTTGGGCTTCAATTTTTTTTATAGAAAAATCAATTAAAAACATTCTTTTTCAAGTAAGAACTCATCTGTTTAGTAAAAATGAAACAAAAATAATTCTAGCATTAAGACAAATGATCAAAAAATCTAACTCTTTTTTTACTACTTATTTAAATTATATGAAAAGTTATGCCAAGACCGATACTTTTACAGGAAGTGCAGAATCCTTCATAAACGAACACATTAAAGACTCAACTGATCAAGAAGGTTTTCCCTGTCCTGTAGATAAAATATACGATCACTTCGCAGAAATGCTTATAACAGATTTTACTCCTAAATTAGATTTTCAAAGAATATTAATAAACACTTTAACATTATCGCACTGGTATCCTGCCGGATTTATAGGCAAAACAATAAAAATAGCACTAAAAATAGTTCTATATTTTCCTGCTAATTTTATTGGTTGGATATTAGGTCTTCTTTTCGACAGGAAATACAATAAAGGTGTAAAAGATCAATTACAAAAGATTTTGCAACCAACGGTTCCAGAGTTAATTAAAACATCTATCGATTATATTAAAACTAGTAATAACTACAAACATGTAATCAATGAATTTATATTAGAAGAACTATTAAAATTTCAATTATCAAAAAAAACACCATCTATAGAAAATCCTAAAAACAAATTATCACAAGATCCTGTTATACATGGAGAATTAAGACATCTATCCAAAATATTGCTAAAAATATCACAATTAGAACCTCATAAAGATAGAGACTCTTTAAAAAAACTCTTTAAAAATTCTCGTCCAAAAGAAGGATTATTAGAACATATCACCTCTTTCTTTTCTAAAGTAACAAGATCTACAGACGCAATGAAATCTTTACATGATACCATTGAAGAGAACCTACCTCATCTTTGTGTTTTAGGCTTAGACGAGATTACACCTGATGTATTAGAAAAAATACTAAGTCATATTTTCAGATGTGCCAATAATATCTTCACCCCGGAAGATATCGAAGATATTCCGGATAGAGTCAATCCTAAATATATCCATTATCATAATACAGCTGTTGAACTCGATGAAACTATTAAGCAAGTAATTGATGATATTATAGAAGATGAAGTAAATGAATTATTATCATCTCATAAACTTGCAAAAGATACAGTTAGTCTTAGAAAAGCAATAAAAGAAGATCTTTTAGAGGAGTTAAAAATAGAAATACCTAACATAATTAAAAGAAACTATATCGAAGGGGGCATGCTTCTTCTTCATAACCCTAACATCTACGAGGGTCTCATCATAGCAATGCTTCATTCTATCATTGAACACAGAATATTAATCAAAAACATATTTGGATAAAATCACACTTTTTGAGTCTGAATATAATGATTCCACCAAGAAGAAAAAGATAAAAAAAGATCTTCAACTTTAATGTCATTCATACAATGTCCTTTACACGTTCTTAAATTAGGACATATTTTTTCAAAATCAATTCCTAAAGAACACTTTCCTTGAAAAGCAAAATGTTCATCTCCAATAGGCTTGAAAACTTTTGAGGAAGTAGGACCAAAAATACTAAAGCTTGGAGAAGCAGACATACCGCAAAGATGTAAAGAAGAAGAATCCATCACAACAGAGAGATCCATCATATTGATTAGATTTTGCCATCCAGCTATTGATAATTTTCTTTTTAAAACAATACCGGTCAAGTTGTATGTGGACAAAATAGATGAAGAAATATCTTTTTCTTCAGTATTTCCCCATACAAAAATAAAAGAAGCTTTATATTTTTTCTCTAATAAATATAAAAAATTTCCCATTTTAATTTTATTCAACTGTTTGCTTGGCCATTTTGCTCCAATACAAACCATTATTTTCAATTTCCCTTCAAACTTTGTATCTTTTAAAAGTTCATTGATAAATTCTCTTTCATTACTTTTTATCTTTAACAGTAGAGGCGTTTTTTTATAGTTAAATCTAGTATTAAAATAATTAGAGATTAATCGAATATATTGAACTCTTATATTTTCTTTTTTATCAATTGTATATCTAACATTGGTCGCTAAAATATTAGGCCATTCTCTAACGTTTTTTAAAGCAAAACCTAACTTATCCATACCTTTAGCTAAAAAAGTAATAAAACCGGATTTACAATTCCCTTGAAGATCAATAATCAAATCGTATTTTTCTTGTCTTAAGATTTTTAAAGAAGAAAAAAAATCTTTAAAAGAAAACTTCCTCTTTTTTATAGATCGAAAATCAAATGTTATCGCTTTATTTATAGAAGAATGAGAAGAAATGATATCTTCATATTCTTTTTCGACAACCCAATCAATATGTTTTACTTTTACTTGTTTTAAAAAATCTATAACACCAAAAGCTTGGACTATATCTCCTAAAGATGATGTTTTTATTATTAAAACCTTTAAATCTGAACCATTCATCTTCTTTTACTTGAACCGAAAAGCCATAATAGTTAAAAAAACCTTAAGGCCATTATAAAAGAAAAACTCTTAAAAAGCATATATTATGAAAAAGATAACTAAAAATTTTTCTTCTCTTTTGATAAAATTAGGGTTCAAAAAACCAACAGAAGAAGAAAAACACCCAAAAGAACTCTTAATCTTAGCTATTTGTGGAATGGGTCTTCGATTTTCTTTTTGGGGAGTTGGCAATCTTTTAGTATTATATTTAATAGAATCTTTGCAATTAAAACCATCACAAGCCACTCACATATATGGAATGTTTACAGGTTTTGCAGCTTTTTTACCTTTAGCGGGAGGTTTTGTTGCAGATAGATGGAATTATCATTCCCCTTTATTTTTAGGTATTATAGCAACAACAATAGGTTGTTTTCTCCTCTGTTTTCATAATTTAATCATCATTTACATAGCTCTTATGATCATAGCATGTGGTTATGGTATTTTTGTTCCTAGTATCTTTGCTATACTAAATCATGTTTATAAAGATAAAAATAAAATTAGAGAAGTGGGTTTTACCCTATATTATTCTACTTTTAATATAGGTGTATTTCTTGCAATGATAATTTTAGGATATGTTGGTCATGCATATGGATGGAATATAGCTTTTTTTATAGCAGGAATAAGCCAATTACTCACTTTAATAGCAGTGTTCTACTATTACAAAAAGTATCATATCCATTATACAAATCTTCATCCAACTGAAAAAAAAGAAAAAGAACAAACCAATATCAAAATGCAAAAATATGAAAAAGACAGAATGATAGTAATTTTAATAATAACCTTATCTACTCTTTTTTTCTGGACAGCATACACTCAAGGCTGGTCGTCGATGTCAATTATTACCTTAAAATACACCAACAGAGAATTTTTCAATTTTGAGATACCTGCAGCATGGATTCTTTCTTTTGAGAGTTTATTTTTAATAATTTTATCTCCTTTGATGGCAAAATTATATGGATATTTAAAAAATTTACATAAAAACCCTTCTCCTTCTATGAAAGCGGCATATAGTTTATTTGCTACCGCCCTTTGTTTTTTTATCATGGTAATAGCATGCTTAAAATTACCAAACGGAGCAAACTGGGGAGTAATTAATCCTATTTACTTAATACTTAGTTATTTTGTATTAGCTATTGCAGAACTGCTAATAGGTCCTATAAGCATTTCACTTGTTACTCAACTTTCTCCTAAAAGGCTAACAGCTCTTTTAGTTGGGTTTTTATACGTAACCGCTGGCATTTCTTATTATTTAGGGGGATTATTAGCAGGACTGATACAGTATATGTCGAGCAAAGCATCCTTTTTCATGATCTTTGTATTGTTATGTGCTATACCTGCTACTGTGTTACTTCTGTTTACGAAGAAATTAAATAAAATGCGACATATGGACATGTTATAATAAAGAAAATTCCTCTAGACCTTCATTGTAGTCATACTCACCTCTTTAAATAAGCGTATTGTTATATAACATTAAAAAAAATCACAACCACCTGTAAATCAATTTATTAAATTTACAATTTTTTATAAGAACTAATAAATTTCATTTAAATAGCTAACGAACAAAATGTTACGTTAAAAGAAAAAACAGCCCCCCTATAAATAAAGGGTTTTACAAATTTAACAGAAAAAATCAATTTAAAATAAATTATTTATAAATAGATAATAAACAAAATTTTAATTAAGTAATATGAACCTAATTAAATAAAAAATATGGTAATATTTTGATATAAAAAGCAGCAAAATTGAGAATATTATGTCTTCTATAAAATCAATAAATCCAAACCTTCAATCATATCATTCCAGCATATCAAAAATAGTCTCTCAGTATCTTTTAAAAGTAATAGATTTTATAGTATCAATTGCACATAAATGTTTTAAAAACATACAACTTTCTTTAAATAATTCATTTAGAAATAACTTAGACTCTAACAAACATGTCGTACTATCTCATTTAAAAAAACATGAGAATCTCGGATCTTCCGTCTTTACTGCATTCAAAGAATCACTAGAAGCTGAAAAAAATAGCTTTCATATGGATACAAGCTTTGTAATAGGAAGCAACTACCCTAAAGAAAAAGCCGAGCAAACAAAGATAGCCATACCTGTTATCTTAAAGACTTCCATCAATCATATAGTTACTTTTTTCTATGACAAAGAATCCCAGACTTTAGAATATTATGACTCTAAAGGATTAACTATAATGGATAGAAAAAACACTCACCTAATCTTCCCTTTAAAAGATAAAGAGATATTAACTCTTAACGACCTATTCATTCATCTTAAAGAGAAATATCAGCCTACATCTTTTAAAGAAAATATAGTTAGAGAGCAAAAAGACATCTATAACTGCGGTGTATTTGTTTTAAGTTACTATTTAAATAAAATCCAAGGACATAAAGAATCTCCTAAGGATTCTTATCTCGAACAAATTAATAAAAAAAGAGAAAGCATTTTCTACGCAATCTATCCTAATAAGGAATAAACCTACATCACTCCTTTAAAAGATGAACAAAGTGGAGCTGTAACTTTTATAAGCTTTCCAGTAACAGGATGATTAAATTCAACCTTATAACTATGTAGCATAATCCTAGAAACATGATAAGGATATTTAAAAGATTTAGAATATTGATAATCCCCTAAAACAGGATGAGAATCTTCTTTCAAGTGAACTCTTATTTGATGAGTTCTTCCTGTTACAATCTCAACACTTACTTTTGAATAAGTATCCTTAGAAAATATCTTTTCAATAATACTGTGAGCAAAAACACCTTGTTTGTTTTTTGAAGAAGCATATAACGTTTGTCCTTGATATTTAACTTTTGGATACAAATAACTTTTTATTTCTTTTTTATCATATTTCACTTTGCCATCGACAAGAGCTACATATATTTTTTTAACTTTTTTTTCTTTAAATTGCTGAATAAACAAATCTTTTATTTTTTTAGACTTTGCTAAAATAATAGCACCTGATGTCTGTTTATCCAAACGATGAACAAGAAAAGAATTTGGGAAATATCTTCTAATATTTTCTTCGAAGCAAACAACACCATATGGCTTATTACAAACTAATAAATCATCATCCTCATATAAAACTGTAAACTCTTTTTTATCTTGCTCATTAGCTGTTTTAAGATAGTTTTTATCTAACAGAACACGATCGTTTTCATGTAATAAAACAGACGAAAATCTCTCTATTTTTCCATTAACCTGACAAAAGCCTTGTTCTAAAGCTTTTTTTAATGCTTTGTTAGAGCAGTTATTTTTTATTTTTTCTTTCAAAAAAGACAAAAGTCTCACCTTATCAGATGAGACTTGCCATGAAAAAAACTCTCTTTTTTTAGCCATTTAATTCTGAGAAAAAAGTTCTACTAAAAGACGAACACCCACTCCTGTTGCAAAATAAGGCTGGTGGCTTTGAGGCTTTGTTGTTGCCGCTGTTGTAGCTATATCTAAATGAGCCCAAGAATAGTCTTGTATAAATTCTTTTAAAAACAATGCTGCAGTAATCGATCCTGCCACTCTTTCTCCACAATTTTTTATATCAGCAATTTTTGATTTTAAAAATTTCTTATATCCATCATGAAGAGGCATTCTCCAAAGAAGTTCCCCTGTTTTTTCAGAAGCCAGCTTTAATTGTTCCGCCAATTTATCATCATTTGAAAACATTCCTAAGATCTCATCTCCTAAAGAAATACCAATAGCCCCTGTAAGAGTAGCTATATCAATAATTTTTGTAGGATTTAGATTTTTTGCAGCATAAGCTAAAGCGTCAGCTAAAATTAACCTTCCTTCAGCATCAGTATTAACAATTTCAACTGTTTTTTTACTATAACCACAATGAACATCACCAACTTTATAAGAATTGGCATCAATAGAATTTTCAGTTAAAGGTATAAGTCCTGTTATATTAACTTTTAGTTTTAAAGAGATAACAGCGTGCATTACACCTAGAACAACAGCAGCACCACTCATATCATCTTTCATCGTTTCCATTCCAGTAGGAGGCTTTAAACACAAACCTCCGGTATCATAAGTGACACCTTTGCCAACTAAAACAGTATTCTCTTTTGAACTTGGATCTCCTTTATATTCTAACTGAACTAAAACAGGATCTTTAGAAGACCCTTTATTCACAGCCAATAAAAGTCCCATTTTTTCTTTTTCAAGAAACTTTTTGTCAAAAATATTTACCTTAACTTTCTTTGAAAGTTTAGCAAACTCTTTAGATATTTCCGCTATCTTTTGAGGATCTTCATCATCAGCATTACCATTAACTAAATCTCTGGTAAAATTCACTCCTGTTGAAATCATTTTCAATTTATCAATTAAAACATTATGAGAAGAGTTAAGTCCAATAAGTCTAGCTTCTTCTACTTTCGCTTCTTTTTCTGTCTTATATTTATTGAAAGAATAATTGGAAAGTAACATTCCTTCTACAGAACTACTAATAACTTCTTCTTCTTCTGAGATTAATAATACATTGATTGTCTTAATACTTTTTTTCTTACACTGTCTAACAGCTCCGCCATAAGATCGTCTTATTTTTTCATCAGTAATTTCTTTTTCTTTACCTAAGCCAATAAGTACAATTCGTAATTCTTTATTTTCTTTTGCATAAACAAATAAAACTTCATCATCTTTACCCTTAAAATCCTTGCTATCTACAGCCAGTTGAACCTCTGGGGGTAAACTTTTATTTGAAGCATTTTCGGCTCCTTTTTCACCTTCAAAAAAAGGAACTAACAAACAATCAGCTATTGATCTGGAAGAAAAATTTTCCCCAATTATTACTTTCATTTAAAATCTCCTTAAAAAGGTATTTCATCATCTATTGAATGATCTTCAGGAGCTGATCCTTGAGACACACCTGAGGAAGATGATTCTTTAGACATATATGAAGAAGCTATATCATCAGAAGATGATGATTGAGTATCTTGTCTTTCACCTCTTCCAAAAGGAGGAAAAGTAATATTATAAGCTACAACATTAAGTGAAATTTGAGGTTTACCTTCTTTATCAGTATAAATATCAGGTTTCATAAATTCTCCGATAACCATGATAGCACTACCTTTTTTCAGATAAGTCATCATTCTATCAAATTGATCTCCCCAAATAGTAACTTTCCACCAAATAGGAGCATCATCTTTTTTTCTAGCTCTAGTAGCTATTCTTAAAGTAATAACTTTTTGTCCCGATGGGGTATATCTTGTTTCAGGATCTACACCCAAATGTCCAGATATATGAATAGTAGACATGTTATCCCTCATTAATTTGTGATTAAATATAATTAGATAATTACATAATACTTAGCTATATTCAAGCGAAAATTATTTAGATCTTATTTTACTTATAAAAACCAAAATTATTCCAAGTAAAACAAAGGGTATACTCAAATATTGTCCCATAAGCAAACCTTTACCAGAAATAAGTAAACTTTGTTTTTCTTTAAAAAACTCAACAAAAAATCTAAAACCATAGATCAATATAAAAAAAAGTCCTATTAATTTACCTTGAACTAAAAGAACCTTCGCTTTCCTTCCAAGCCAAAACAGTAAAATAAATGTTAATAAATAAAAAACCGCTTCATAAAGCTGTACAGGGTGCCTAGGGATAGGAAAGCTTCCATCTGCAGGTCTTCCAAAGACTACCCCTAAAAAGCTATTAGTTGGCACCCCTAAAATTTCTTGATTGAAAAAATTACCTATTCTTATACAAAAACCGGCTAATGCCGTAGGAATACTAACTATATCGAGTAAATTTAAAAAAGATATTTTAGGAGAATACTTTTTTAAATATTTTGAAAAACAAATTATCATAATAATAATAGCTACAGTAGCTCCATGACTGGCTAGACCGCCTTCCCAAACTTTTATGATTTTCAAAGGATTTTTTAAAAAATATGACAAATCTTCATAAAATATGATATGCCCAAGCCTAGCTCCTATAAGAGTAGATATAATCATCCAGATTGTAAATTTATCGGTAATTAACAATGCTTTTGCTTTACTTGTTAACATAGACTTTGTAAAAAAAGATTCTAGATAAGCTCTAATAAGCGATTTATGATAATCTAAAAAATTGCAAACTTTGTTATTTAATAATAATTTTTTCTTATATTTCTCATCTTTTATTTTAGATAAAACATCACTTACCTTTTTCTCTTCATATAAATTATTTAATCTACCCAAAGCATCATTTAAAGTAGATGTTTTAGATTTAAATAAATCACTCTCATTTATTGACTTAATAAACAACTTTTCATCAACAATATCTTTTTTTGTAAAAGTATAATAATTTAAAAAGAAAAGCCGTAAAATATATAAAAATATATAATATCCTACAGCAAATCCTATAGCAAAAAAAATGCTATAGAAAAAAATTGGAATATTCAAACCTGGAATATAAAATAACTCTCTAGGTGGATTCCAATAAAAATGAGCTAACATATTAACCTCTTTACAATAAATAAATTATTAACATCTCTTTATGTTTAAAGTCAAAATCATAAGTATCGGAAAAACCAAAGAAAGCTGGTTAAAACAAGCGATCAACGAATACGAAAAAAGAATGTCAAACGATGTTAAAATAACCTGGTTATTGTTAAAAGATGATATCCAATTAAATAAACACATGCAAAAAGAAGAGAAATATATCTGTTTAGATGAAAAAGGAAAGCAATATCAAAATAGCATAGAACTTAGCGAAGATATAATTAACGTATTAAATACGAATAATTTTATGTCTTTTGTTATTGGAGGATCTGACGGACTTAATGAAGACATTAAATCAAAAGCTATAAAAACCATTAGCCTATCTCATCTTACTATGACTCATCAAATATGTAGATTGATTTTTATAGAACAATTATATAGAGCCTTTGAAATAAATAAAGGAAGTAAATATCATAAATAAAAAAATACTTCATTAATACTTATCGACAAAAAAAATATACCTGTCTACAATTCATCACTTTACAACATAAGAATAAAAATTTTTTTACGTAAATTTTAATCACTCTTGATGGAGTAAAATAAAATGAATATTGCACTTGCTTTCACAAGATTTTTCTTTTTTATATTAAGCATCTTTTTCATGACAACCTACATGGTAACAATAAAAGACGCTAATATTACTGCAAATACCTTTATAGGTATAGGTATAGGTGTTACCTTTGGAATATTGTTAATACTTTTCGATGTTTTTTTCAAAAGATACAACCTTCGTTCTTTTAATATAGCTGTAGTAGGTCTTTTTATTGGTTATCTCATGGGACTCGCCTTAGATTTAATTTTCAGTGCTTTTTTAGATATAAGCGCTTTATCTATTAAAATGCCTGCTGCTTCAATAGAAATGATCAAAATAGGATTGTTTTTATTTGGAGCATATTTAGGAACAATTATGACCCTTCGCTCTTCTGACGAGCTATATATCAGCATACCTTTTGTTAAATTTACACCAATGGCCAGAAAGAAAAAAGACTTAATTATAGACGGATCTTCTTTATCAGATTCTAGAATTATTGATTTAGCCGCTTCAGGTATTGTTGATCATCATCTTATAATCCCCCGCTTTATCGTAAAAGATCTATACGCTCAATCAGAATCAACGAACACAACTATTCAAGCTAAAGCAAAAAAGAGTCTAGAAACTTTAAAAAAATTAGAAGAAATTACAGAGCTAGAATTAAGATATAACGATACAGATTTTCCTGAGATCAAAGACCAAACCAGCAAACTTGTTAGACTAGCTAGGCTGTTGGATGCAAACTTGTTAACAGCTGATCTTAGCAGAGTAGAAATAGCAACAGTTGAAGGAATTAGAATAATCAACCTAAACACTCTTTCCAATGCTTTAAAGCCTCTAACACAAACTGGAGAAATTCTCAAAATCAAGATTCAAAGATACGGAAAAGAACCAAGACAAGGAGTAGGTTATCTAGAAGATGGTACAATGGTTGTTGTAAACGGTGGGGGTGAGTTTATTGGAGAAAATATCACTGCTCATGTATTATCTGTCAAACACACATCTTCTGGTAGAATGATTTTCTGTAATGCTGATGAAGAAGAACAAAAAAACTATGAATATTTTGAAGAAGAAGAATATGAACATGAGTAATACCACAAAAGGTATTGGTGTAGATTTAATAGAAATTGAAAGATTCAAAGAAAGTTATCAAAGACAAGGTCAAATGCTCATTGATCGTATTTTTACAATCGATGAGCAAAAATATTGTAATAAATTCAAAAATCCTTTCCCTCATTTTGCAGGTCGTTTTGCAGCTAAGGAAGCTGTTGTAAAAGCACTAGGCACTGGTTTTAGTAGTCTTGTAAAATTTTTAGATATCGAAATATTAAACGATGAAAAAGGCAAACCTTTCATCAATTTATCTAAAAAAGTTATGGATGAATTTAACAATCCAAATATTTTAATTTCCATCTCGCATTCTGACACCCATGCGATCGCTTTTTCAACTTGGATTTAAAAAGAAAATGGTAATTTGTAAATAATAGAATATGTGTTTACATTTGAAGGACAAACCTTTGCTATAACCCTTCTTTTATATTCAAAATACAAAGTTCCCCAAACGCTCATTTTAAGGCCGTAACGCAATAAAACATCTAATGATTTTTGTCTTATTTTACCGTAACCATTAAAATTATCTTCATCTAAATACTTTTTATTACCATAAGATCTTAAAAATAAAGAGCCCAAAGTAAAATAATGTTTATCCAAAATATTACCTTCTGCAAAAAACTGACCTTTTAACCATAAAGAACCTCTATTAGCTAATCCCAAAGCGCCATATCCCCAAAGCCTGCAATCCCACATTTGAAAACTATTAAACTCCTTACCTATCGATAAACTAGCTTCAAAGTTCATATTCCCATGATACATAATAGAAATATCCTTCAAGCTACGAGATGACACATATCTAGCCCCCCCCCCTACAACAAGACTAACAGCATCTCCAACAACATCATCCATTAACAAATATCTAAGCTGCAAAGCTGTACTACTAAAACTAAAAGATTGAATCGGAGTATCGATAAATTCTATATCTACGTCTACATCCCATTGTGGATTATAAGACAATTCTAAGTCTGAACAAAGTAAATTATCATTATATGATCTTTCAAGAGGTTTTAAACTCCCATTTGCTGTGCTGAAATGTGAATAAGCATATTGAGTCTTCCAAATGAATTGATAAATATCACCAAACCAAGGTTTGCTTTCTAAAGAAAAGCCCAAGGTTGGAATATAAATTATAAGAAAAAATAATATATTTTTTATCAATTTAAAAACCCTTTTTCTGATAGCCATCTTTCTGCATCTAAAGCCGCCATACAACCGGAACCAGCTGCTGTTATAGCCTGTTTATAAATATAATCTTGAACATCTCCAGCAGCAAATACACCTTCAACGTTTGTATAAGTCCTATTTGGCAATGTTATTATATAACCATTATTATTAACATTAACTTGGTTTTCTAAAAAATCTGTATTAGGTTTATGTCCTATTGCAAAAAAGACCCCACCTGCTTGTCTTTTTTCAATTTTCTTCGTATTCACATCTTCTACAATAACACTATTTACTACGTTATCACCTTCTATTTTTGCTATAACTTTATTCCAAAGTATTTCTATTTTAGGATGATTTAAAGCTCTACTAACCATTATTTTTGAAGCTCTCAATTCATCTCTACGATGTACTATATAAACCTTATTTGCATATTTAGTTAAAAAAACAGCTTCTTCAACAGCGCTATCACCTCCGCCTATTACATAAAGATCTTTATTTCTAAATATTGGAGAAGCTCCATCACATATAGCACAAGCGGTAACTCCTTTTTGCCAAAATTCTCCATCTCTACTTCCATCAATATCCAATCTTTTAGCATTAGCTCCTGTTGCTATTATGATAGAATTGGTAAAAACTTGATTCTTATTACTTTGAACCTCAAATGGATGGTTACTTAAATTAACAGATAAAACATCTTCTGTAATCATTTCTGAACCAAATTTAATAGCCTGAGCTCTCATATTATCCATTAACTGAGGACCTATTATACCATCCGGAAATCCAGGGAAATTTTCAACATCGGTTGTAGTTGTTAATTGTCCACCAACAGGCCCTGTCATAAAACCCTCAAAAACAAGAGGTGTCAAATTAGCTCTAGCAGCATATATAGCACTTGTAAAAGCAGCTGGTCCAGATCCTATAATTACCAAATTTTTCTTAAACACACAAAACCTCCAATATCTTTAAATAAAATATACTTCTATTAAAGTATTTCCTCAACAAAACTTACAAACAAACCTTTAGATGAAAATCCTCTAGCAAAGTAGATCTATTTTATTTATAATGTCCAATCTATTTATAGTTTTTTGTTATGCAATTAACTTGTTTTTTATTTTTACTTAAATAAAAAGGAAAATGAAAAAAATTTTTTATAATACTTTGGGTATATATCCCGGAGAACAAATCAATATACTTAAATTTATTTTATTAGCTTTTCTATGGTCATCAGCTAATTCTATGGCCGACACTCTTAATATAAGTTCATTTTTAGAAAACGTAGGTGCTCAATCATTACCTATTGCTTATTTAATAACAGGAACTTTAATGATAGGCATTTCTTCTTTACTAATTTATTTTTTAAGAAGAACCTCCCCATATAAAATTTTATTAAGCGCTCTTTGTATTGCATCTATTTTTTATTTTCTCTCTTCAATAATTCTCTCAAAAAATCCCATGTATATTTTCAGGTTTATAGCTTTAATCTTTTCTGGTCTTTGTGACGCCTCTTTAATAGCCTGTTATTGGACTTTAGTAGATCAATATCATGATTTGCAAGAAGCCAAAAGGATTTTTGGGTTATATAACGCTGCATACTTTTTAGGGTATATTCTTTCAGGAACTTTAATTAATAGACTTTTAACAGTCATTGAGAGGCCTTATTTTTATTTACTATCATCTATTTTGTTAGTTTTAGCTATAATAATTTTAAAAAACATCAATAAAAAAGTACCCCCTGTTGAAGATGACAATATTGACGAACTGTTTTCTGGAGGCAAAAAAGGATTCGTATCACTAATTAGAATATTTTTTAAATCTCCACTAGCAATTTCACTTGTTATCATGAGTCTGATAATTCAACTGCTTATCACTACAACTGAATTTAATTACATGAACACTTTTGCTAAAATATTCAACGCTTCTAATGGTGCTAAAGATGTTTTACCTATATTTATAGGAAAGCTAAAAGCCTTGATATCTATAGGTAATATTATTACAGGAGTCTTCTTGTATAGAAGATGTATAAGAAAAATCGGTCTCGGTAATATGATTTTATTTCCAGCTTTAGTTTTTACTGCCGTTTTTACAAATTGGATAATCTTCGACAACTTAGTCATAGCTATTTTTGGAATCATTGCTGTGGAAGGCATTCTTTATACCTTTGAAGATAATAATTTTAATTTATTAATGAATGCAGCCCCTGCAAAGCTAAAAGGCAGCGTAAGAATAATAAACGATTCATTCTTTGAGCCCTTAGGGAAAATTTTCAGTTCTTTAGTTCTTTTAATATGTCTAAAATCTGGTAGCATCTTTTATGGCCTGGTACTTTCTTTAATTTTCCTTTGCGCATCTTTAATCCTTAAATATCTGTATCCTAAAAGTATTTTTATTAATTTAAGAGAAAACGCCATACAATTTGGACGTTCAATAAAGCAATGGATAGATAAAGCACCCAAAAAAGATAAAAAGGAAATAAAGAAAGATCTACTAAAAGCAATCTTTTCAGAAGAAGATTCTAATAAACTCCCAGCTTTTAAAGCTCTTTTAAGTTTACAAGATATAACTCTATTTAAAAAACTTCTTCTAGCAGCTAACCAGTTCGATGATCTAAAAAAAATATCTGTAATTGAACTTTTTGGAAAAAGTATTTTCTCTAATGATTCAAAAGTTATTTCAGCTATTGATGAATGGACAAACTCCACCAAATTCGATCCTCTGAAAAAAATTGGAAATTTCTATTTAGCAAAAAAAGGGTTTAAACATCCTGATAAAGTAATAGACAACTTGGATTCGCAAGATTTATTTTCAAGAGCATCAGCAATTGTAACCTTAAAAAAATCTTTAGCTAATGATTCACTTCAAAATGCTGCTTTAAATAGAACCATAGCTTTAAAAGAACTAGAACTACTTTTAATGTCTGAAAATGAAGATGAAATCTCAATAGGCCTCATCATACTTGGAGAAAACATCACCTCTAATGCAGCTGCCAAAGCTTTTTCTTTTTTGACGTATCCATCTATTAGAATAAAAATTAAAGCAGCTTTAGCTTTATCTCAAATAGTAACAAAATCACATGCGAGATATTCTTACGAAATAATCAATCAACTCAAGAAAACGAGTAACAATGAATTTAGAATGTATTGTTTAGAGATTCTTGGTAAAATCAGAGACTCTTCGACTGTTAAAGATATTATTTTAGCTTCTTCAAACTTTAGACCTAATGAAAAAAGATTAACAGAAAAGATAATAAGAAAAATGGGTTTAAAAACAGTTCCGATTCTTATTTCAATTATAAAAGACATAAAGCTCCACGAACGCTGTAGGATTTTAGCCAGCAAGATCTTGGCTCATTTAGCTTTACCACAACTTAGATCGATTATTCATGAGGTTATTGAACTGGAAATCCAAGAAGCTTACTTTTATTTCTATTATGGACATACTATAGAACAAAAATATCCTTTATACGACATGTCTTTACTTAAAAATGCTCTTTTAACTAGTTACCAATCTATTATTGAATTTATCATCCATTTACTTGGCGCAGCGGGATCGATAGAAGACTGTGATCTTATAGTACAAACTCTTCACTCGAAAAACGAAAAGGTAAAAGCCCAAGCAGTGGAAGCATTAGAAAAATATGGGGATGTTAGTATTTTCAGAAAAATACAACCATTAATTTCCAATTTACCATTTGAAGATAAAGTGCAATACTTTTTAAAAAACAATACCCACTATTCTCAGTTCAACATAAAAGATCTCATTCACAAACTGCAAACATCTCCATCTCTTTTTGACAAGACTGTTGCTGCGCAACTGAGTATAAAATTAAAAATGCCTGATTGGAAACAGGCACTAAGAGAACAAATAAAAACAAGTGAAGAACCTTTTCACCATTTTGCATATGAGTTGTTAGAACAATGAAACAATTAAGTTTAGTAGAAAAAGCTTTTTTTCTAAAAAAAACATTTTTATTTAAAGATCTTGATTTAGATCTTTTAATAGCCATAGCTGATAATATGAGCCAAGATATTTATGATGCTCAAGAAAAAACTTTTGACATAAATCAAAGAGCGAACAGAATGTATTTCATCGTTCACGGAAGTGTTGAAATTTCAGATAACGATAATAAAGTTATACAAACATTAAATAGCACAGATTTTTTTGGAGATGAATCTTTATTTAATGATAAATTAAGACAATACAAAAGCATCTGTAAAACTGACTCTTTGATTTTAACCATAACAAAAACTAACTTGCTAAATGTAATATCAGAATGTCCTTCTGTAGCATTAGCTTTATTAAAAAAATATGCACAAATAACCCCGTGTAGAAAAGAAACATGAAAATAAAGAATCAACTATTTTTATTCTTATTTCCTGTCACAATAGGATGCATTATACTTGTTGCATCCATGCTTTCTTACCATTGGCATAAAAAAACAATAGAAGATGTTGAGTCTAGATTAAAAGCTTCTGTAGTCAGTCTTAGTTTGCTAATAGACATCGACGATATAAAACCTTCATTTTCTCTAGACAATGCTTTGAAAGAATCCATTGGGGAAATAAGTGACAATCTAGAAATAAAAAATCTTTATTTTCTAACAAAATCTAATTTTTCTAATATTTCAACAACAAAATCGCCATATAAAATAACTAATATTATAAACCATAAATCATCTCATCTGCCTTTCACTAGTTTTCCTAAAAAAGCATTTACAACCATTTCAAAAGAACATAATAAAATATCAGAAAAAATATTATCGGCTTATTCTCCTATATTCGATAAAAATTCAAATAAAATAGTAGCTTTTATCGGAGCCGATATTAGTCTGAAAAACATCAACAAGCAATTTAACAAAACTTTATTAATAACCCTATCAATTACGCTCCTAATAATAATTTTCATATCATCCAATATTTATTATATTGGAAATAAAATCTCCATTCCCATACAAAAATTATCCAGTTCAGCTCTAGCTATTGCAGCAGGACAATACGGCAATGTAATTGAAATCAAAGGGCCTAGTGAAATAACAGAGCTATCCAACACCTTGAATACGATGAGTGAATGTTTAGAGGATAATATTAACAGATTGCAACAGCAAGCTTACTTAAAAGAAAAACTCTATGGAAAACATGAAAGTGCTCTTCTTTTACAAAACTACATGCTCAAAAAAACTATCGACGAGAATAAAAGTGATTTTATTGCTTTAAAAGAAATAAGTTTTTTTTCATCTGAAGTAAGAGGGTTACTATTGGATTTTGCAAAAGAAACTGATTCTATTTTATCTCTTCACGTAGTGCAATCAGAAGAAAAAGAGTTTGAAGGAATGTATTCACTGCTTACCGATTACAAGTTATACAAAGAAGGTAAAACCTTTGAAGAAAACAAAGCTTTCCTCTCTCTCCAATTTGAAAAATTTTCTCACAAGTTATCCATCAACCCTAATTCTATTAACTTTTTTAAATGTTTAATCTGGTCAAACAACGACATCCATATTCTATCTAAGGATAGCTTGCTTACTACGATATTACCAGGAGATCTCCTCTTTATTTGCAATCAAGGTCTAGAAAATATTTTTGATACAAAAGAACAATTAAAATCTTTATTTAAAAAAGTTCTAAAAGTGTTTTCTGAAGAAGGGTTAGAAGTTTGCTTAACAATGCTAAAAAAAGAAATAAGCTTTATATTACAAAAGCAATTATTTAAAGAAGACATACATATAATCTGTGGACAAATTTTATATTGAAAGCAACGTCAAAAACTTGACGTTGCAAAATAATGTTTTAAGAAGATTTCTTTTTTTCTTCAATGTACTTAATTACATCTCCTACAGTTTTTAATTTTTCAGCATCTTCTTCTGATATTTCAAATCCGAACCTTTCTTCAAAAGTCATTATTAATTCTGTTAAGTCTAATGAATCAGCATTAAGATCTTCAACAAACGATTTTTCCGGTGTTACTTCAGCAGCATCTACTCCAAGCTGCTCAACTATGATGTCAATAACTTCTTTATCTATAGACATAAATAATTCCCCTTATGTTTTATACTACTATTTTAATAGTTTAAAGAATAAATACAATACTAAATTATCATTCCCCCATCAACGACAAGCACTTGTCCTGTAACATAATCACTCATATCACTAGACAAAAACAAAGCAGCTTTAGCTATGTCTTCTGGCTCTCCTAATCTCCCCATAGGTATAGACTGTTTAAGACCTTCGGTGACTTTCTCTGAAAGTTTGTCTGTCATTTTAGTTTTAATAAACCCCGGAGCTATGCAATTAACATTTACACCCCTTGAAGAGACTTCTTTAGCTAGTGACTTTGTAAACCCTATAAGACCCGCTTTAGATGCAGAATAATTTGTTTGCCCTGCATTACCACAAACACCTACAACCGATGTAATATTAATAATTTTACCTGCTCTTGCTTTCATCATCTTTCTTATAATAGGCTTACAGGTATTGTATGCTGATTTCAAATTAACATTTATTACATCATCCCAGTCTTTTTCACTCATTTTCATAAGAAGATTATCTTTCGTAATACCAGCGTTATTTACAAGAATATCAATATTTGTCTCTTCTTGATAAATCTGATTAATAATGTCTTCTATTTTTTGAGTATTGGAAACATCGGCAATCTTATAAGAAGCGCATTTACCATTGCATTGCTCATTGATTTCATTAACAGTTTCTAAAGCTCTTTGCTCATTAGTTCCTAAAATAACAACCCTAGCACCATTTCTAACAAAGCAGAAAGCTATAGATTTACCAATTCCTGCTGTACCACCAGTTATTAATGCTGTTTTTCCTTTGAGTAACATCTAATTAAACTCCTATAAAATAAATTGATCAAGATCCTCAATTTTTTCGATCGAGAATGTCGGAACGGTTACTTTAATTTTTTTATTCATTGCACCAAGCGTTTTACTAGGTCCTATTTCTATATAATTATCTACTTTTTCTTTTTCTAAATTCTCTATGCTCATTTGCCATCTTACACTACTAGTTACCTGCATTATTAAATATTTTTTTATAAGATCTAAAGAAGTTACAAAACTTGCAGGAACATTCATAACAATAGGAATATTGCTATCTTGTAAATTAGCATCTAAAATAACAGGTTGCAGTTTATCTTGAGCACTTTTCATAAGACCGCTATGAAAAGCTCCTTGAACTTGAAGATAAATGATTTTTCTAGCACCTTTTTCTTTTAAGAGCTCAGATGCTTTTTTAACAGCATTTTCTTTCCCTGAAATAACGACTTGATTTGGACAATTAAAATTAGCAGCCCATATTTGATATTCATTTTGCAATAGATTAATAGTTTTTTCTACAATCTTTTCATCTAGCCCTAAAACAGCAGCCATCTGACCTTTTTCTTTTAAACAAGCTTCTGTCATAAACTTAGCTCGTTTTGCTACTAATTCTAATGATTGCTTAAAATCTATTCTTTGAGATGCAAAAAGGGCTGTATATTCACCTAAACTAAGACCTGCTACCGCAAACGGTTTTATTTGAGGAAAATTTTTATAAATACATTTTAGTATAGCTACACTTGTAACAAAAATCCCTAATTGAGAATTTAAAGTATCTTTTAGCTCTTTTTCAGATCCTTCAAAAATAATCTTAGAAAGATTGAAATTTAAAATATCGTTAGCTTCATCATATACATCTTTTGCTATAGAAAAATTATTATAAAAATCATATCCCATTTTAGAATATTGAGCTCCTTGCCCAGGAAAAATGAAAACGGATTTTTTCATATTTAATCTCTTTTAGATAAAACTGTTGATCCCCAAGTAAATCCAGACCCAAATGCAGTAAGTAAAATATTATCCCCTTTATTTAATTTACCACTTTTACATAATTCATCTAAAACAATACAAACAGAAGAAGCAGATGTATTACCGTATTTTTTGATACCCTCTTGAATAACTTTTTGAGGATCTACACGAGAAAATCTTTTTGCTATTGCTTCTATAATTCTCAAGTTTGCTTGATGAGGTATAAGCCAAGTTATATCACTTTCTTCTAAATCAGCTTTTTTCAAAGCTGTTTTAGTAGAGCTTATCATTCTTCTAACTGCATGTTTGAAAACTTCATTACCACTCATTTGAATAAAATGCATCTTCTTATCTACAGTCTCATAAGAAGCAGGATTCCTACATCCGCCACCTGGCAACATAAGTAAATCAGAGCAAGCCCCATCAGCACCTATATCAACACTTTCAATATCCAAAGCATTATCACCTTTCAAACCAACAACACAAGCTGCAGCACCATCTCCAAATAAAACGCAAGTTGATCGATCTTCATAATCTATGATAGAAGATAATTTTTCAGATGCTACTACTAATATATTTTTATATTGTCCTGACTCAATGTAAGCCTTAGCTATTGAAAGGCCGTAAATAAATCCAGTACAAGCTGCTTGAACATCCATTGCTGCCGAATTAACAGCTTCAAGCTTGTTTTGTAAAATACAAGACGTACTAGGGAAAATATAATCAGGCGTTAAAGTAGCACAAATTATAACATCGATATCCTCAGGTAATATTTTTGCATTTTCTAGAGCACGCTTAGCCGCCATAAAAGCCATATCTGAAGTGTATTCGTCTTTTTCCGATATTCGTCTTTCTTTAATTCCAGTTCTTGTAACTATCCACTCATCAGAAGTATCTACCATTTTCTCCAAATCGAAATTAGACAATACCTTCTCTGGTAAATAAGATCCAATACCTATAATTTTTGCTTTAATTTTTTCATTCATAATATATATATAAAATTTTGATAAACTTCTATTTTACTAACTAACAAGTAAAAAAGGAAGGAAATTCTCTATCACAAAGACATTACATAGATATAAAATATACTAAAAAAATATTTTTTATATATTTTATATTAATACATAAAAATATGTTTATATTAATTAAAAATTAAAATTTAAAAATATTAATATAATATTTTATTTTTAAAAACTATGAATTCAATTTTTAAGTAACCTTAATTTTTCATTTCACATTAACCATAATACATACTATTATTAAGTGATAGCTGATGTTTTAAAACACAGTTTCAAAGGAGACCATAAATAATGGCAGATAAATACCCTAAACATCTAACAACTTTAATCACCTTATTAAAAAAATTACCTGGTGTTGGAAAAGCAACCGCAGAAAGGTTTTCGTTTCAGCTTCTTAAATGGTCTAATGATGATTTAAAATTTCTTGGTGGAATCATATCAGATATTAAAACAAAAATAACTTTTTGCTCTGAATGTGGATGCATACTAAATAATGATCAATGCAATTTTTGTTCATCTCTAAGAGATCCTTCGAAAATATGTATCATATCTTCTCTAAAAGATGTTTTTTCAATAGAACAAACAAGAACTTACTCTGGACTTTACCATATAATAAGTTCTCTTCTCTCCCCTATCGATGGGATAGGATT
>Ga0233431_1001201_pt1 | contig 46725 bp, 48 predicted proteins | sample SI_118_April2016_FD_179867 | JGI IMG/M metagenome (GOLD analysis project Ga0233431, IMG submission 179867) | Seawater microbial communities from Saanich Inlet, British Columbia, Canada - SI_118_April2016_200_MG | ecosystem: Environmental > Aquatic > Marine > Inlet | place: Canada: British... | reverse complement strand
TCTTGTTTATGCAAGAATCTATCCAGGAAGCAAAGACTTTAGCAATAAAAAATCAGATGAATGAAGAAATCATAGTTTCAAGTATTGCTATAGCTTTATTTGAAAAGAAAGCTTCTCATGTGGTATTCATGAAAGAAAATAAAGCAAAAGAAAAGTTTGATAATAAAAATAAATAAAAACTTATTTCTTTTTCTTCCAATGTTTCTTTAGGAAAGATTCAAACTTCATTACTTCTTCTTTGGTGTTGAAGAAAAGAAGATGTTTCTTACCTTTTTTTGTTATTAAGTATCCTCCCATAAAGAACTTAGTTAATTTATGACGAGCGATTTCTTTTAACGGAATTTTGCTTTTACTTAACTTATTTCTACTTTTTCTTGTAACTTCTAAATGTGTTGGGGTTAGATGATACTTTTCTTCAACCATTCTTACTTTTTGAATTATGTACGACAATAAGTAATAAAATCCTACAAAGGCAGCAGTAAAGAGCGCAGCACTTAACCAACTTTGTTCTGATTGAGCAAATATTGTTAAGAATGTTAGTAGGGCAATAACTGCAACCGTTATGGTTTCAATTTTTAAAAACATAAATTCTTTCATCGGGAAAATCCAAGATAATTTCTTTGCAACAGCCATTTTAATATTCCCTCCTTAACACTGGTGCTTTTGTTAAGCTTACGAATGAAGCAATAAACATCAGCAGGAATATAATCATGAATGTAATTCCATAATTCAAACTTTGTGGATAAACCCAGAATGCAGAAATCAGGAACCCTAACATTGCCGTAGCCATAAAACTTCCTTTTAATGGAACAGCATGCCAATGAGACAATCCTTTTGTTGTTTTTTTTGAGTTTGAAACAGTCTTAGGGACTTTTTTAGTAATTCTAGTAGATTTTCTTTTTACAGACTTTCTTTTAGCCATTTTACAATCACCTCTTTTTGTAATAGCATTACAAAAAAGGTAAAAAATACATTTGTGTATTTTGCTTACCTCTTTTTTAATATAATAAGTAGAATTTATTAATTTAAAAACTTATCTACTAACTTCTCTGCTTTCTTCCTATTTTTTTGATGATTTTCTAAGAATTTTGTTAATTTATCTACTACTATTTGCTTTAATTCTCCACTTAATAACTTTCCAGACCTGTAATCATCATGAATCTTTTGTAATTTTGCATCATTTTCCTCTAACCCGTATTTTAACATCTGAAATGATACATCAACATCCGGATTTCCACCTTTCTTACGGTGTTCTTCTAAAGTTGCTTGGCCGCCAGAGAAAGCGTATCTCTTAACTTTCTTTCCAGCCTCTTTTGGATCATCTGTTAAGGCAATATATGAAAGAGGATCTGAAGAAGACATTTTTCCACCTTTCAATCCTGGAAGAAACTTATGATAAGTTGAACTTAATTGTAGAAAATCAAATTGTTTTATTCTTTGACTAACGTCTCTAGCTAATCTTAGGTGTGGATCTTGATCAAATCCAACTGGAACAATTACTGGAACCCTGCCCTCAATCAATTGTGGATGTAACATATCTGCTGCCTGTAATAAAGAAGAAGACATTTTTCCAGGAGTAATGTCACCATAAATGGCTTTAAACTCATTAAATGTTGCGTGCCTAGCTAACATCCCTGCCAGACTATAATATTTGTTTGCTTTATCTCCATCTTTTGATCTTGCTGATTGAAAGTAAAAATCACAATTCTTTGGTTTTAATCCTAATGCAATATAATTTGTTAAATATTCTTTAATGGCAGTTTCTCTTAATTCTTTCATATCTGGATTACGAGAATTGTATGCTTCAATGTCCGCAACAGCTAAGTATACTTTAGCTCCAAGAGATTGATAAAATATAATCTGGTCTGCTACCAATTTATGGCCAAAATGAAACTTGCCACTTGGCATTAATCCGGTCATCATTACAATTGGTTTTTTCTGTTCAATTGCATCAACAACTCGTTTAAAATCTCTATGTGCGAAGATAATTCCTCTTCTAAATAGTAAGTTTTTATTGAAAATTTCTGGTAAGTGCTTTAACGTTTTTAATCCAAAATCCTTGATTAACTTGTCGTAATCAATTTCTCCTTTAACTTCCCAAGGCGTTACTTTTGTTTTCATTGTCATTTGTATTAATTATTTGATTTAAATATGTTTTGTTGTTATATCGCCGCTTCAAGAGCATCAAGTTGTTCTAATGTTACGGAAACTAACTCAGGGTTTGGGACTTCTCTAGCAATTACATCACTTGCAGTATTATTAAACTTTAAAGCCATTTCGCTGGACACATCAATACCTTTTCTTGCTAAGGCCGCTCGCATTCCTAAAACCAATCCTTTTTTAACCAATTTCCATTTCATTCCCCTGTACATATTTATCATGCCAATTAAGAACATTAATACCATTACTGCTTGGAGTGTTTTATTCTTGGTATCTCCTGGAACTTGTAAACTTTCTCTAGCTTTAGAATAATGAACTTTCATATCAGCTTTTAATAATTTTATTTGTGCCTTAGCCATACTTCTTACTGCTTTTGAATTGGACTGTTGTTTCAGAATGATTTAATGCAGACTTTTTCTCGGCAAGTTCTTTACTTGATGCTCTTTTTTTTGCTCTTAAGTCTTGTAATCTCTTGTTGAGCTGATTTTTTTTTGATTTTAAATGGTGTAGTTTAATTTGCTTTTCTTCTTTCTGAACTTCTTTCTTCAAAACCAGTTCTTGTTTAGTTAATCTACCAATTTCTTTCTTTTCTTGAGAAATCCCTTTGTTTAGAATGCTTAAAAGTGCTTTATTTGTTCCAGAGTACATACTACCCTTTGCAGGTTTTTCTATCACCATCTTTTTTTGAGCTCAATTTTTGAGTTATATTACTATTAGATAATATTTTAACATTTAAAAAGGTATCTATTTGACAAAGTTAAAAATAAGATTAAACCCACATTTTTTCAATCTGTTTACACTATCCTGCCAATACAATAAAATAATCCTTCTTTGGTTGGTGTGGCCTTCCAGGAAAGGGTTAATGGTAAACCTTTCTTTGTAACATACCTATTCTGAAAATTATTTGTGTTTTTTCCTGCACCCAATTTGGCAACTTCTTTATCCGTCTATCATAATAAAATTTACTTTTAACAGAAATCCCTTTGATCTTCTCCGTTTTAAGAAAGTCTTGCCAGTTCTTAATCCCCTGTTGCCAAATATTCTGTTCTTTCTTTTTACTTACTTTTTCCAGAAACACAAACGAATTCCTAATCATAATAGATTTCACGCTCCTCTATTATAAATAATTTACTTCTTGGTGATGGGAAAATTAATTTTCGGATTTTTGCTTTACTAAATCGGAAAGATTTATTAAATCATTAATACTTATCTTAGATAGATGGTAAATGTAAAAAGAGAGGGTATAATTCTTAAACCAACAACATTGCCCTTTGAAAGTAAAGGTGTTTTCAATCCTGCTTGTATCAAAATAGGTAATCAAGTTCACATGTTTTACCGTGCTTGGGATAAAAATCAACGTTCTACCATTGGTTATTGTAAATTAGATGGTCCTTTGAAAGTTGTAGAAAGAAACAAGAGTCCCATTTTCCCCTCAAAGAAACATAGTATTAATGGTAAAAATTTAAACTATGAAGATCCCAGAATTGTTAAGATTGGTAAGAAATATCATCTAACTTATATTCTCTTTGATGGATTAAATGTCCACATTAATCATAAGGTTAGTAATGATCTAAAAACGTTTCAAGATCTTGGCTCGCTTTCACCTGAAATCACTTATACTGATGCTGAACAGTTGTTTCAAAAACGGGCCAGAGAATTAAAAGAAAGATATTTCCTTTTTGCTTCACATTATAAAGATCGGGTTGGTCCTGCAGTATTGTTATGGGATAAAGACGCTTTTCTTTTTCCTAAAAAGATTAACGGTAAGTACGCTTTAGTTCATCGAATTCTTCCTGATATTCAAATTGCTTACTTTAAAGATTTCAAAGACTTGGACCTTAATTACTGGAAAAAATATCTGAAAAATTTGCCTGATCATGTTCTTTTACAATCTCGACATTGGTTTGAAAGCAGAAATCTTGGTGGCGGTTGTCCACCTATTGAGACAGAACACGGCTGGTTATTTATTTATCATGCTGTGGATGATATGGATAAAGGTAAAACTTATCGTGCTGGGGTCGCTTTGCTTGATAAAAAAGATCCTCAGAAAGTTATTGCTCACCTTCATGAACCACTTTTTTCTCCAACTGAGAAGTGGGAAAAAATAGGTAATGTTAATAATGTGGTTTTTCCTACTGGGGCTGTAGAATTTGACGGCCGACTTTACATTTATTATGGGGCTGCAGATAAATATATTGCTGCCGTTTCTGTTGATATGAAAGAATTGTTGGATGATCTTCTCAACAATCCTATGAACAAACAATTAATCTAACAAAAAAAATGAAACAATTTACCATAAAGAAACCCTGGGGGGAATTTATTCAATTTACCCATGATGAAAAAAGTACTGTTAAGATTTTAGTAGTTAATCCAGGAGAAATATTATCTTTGCAAAGCCACCAAAAGAGGGCAGAATTTTGGTCCGTGGTTGAAGGAACACCACATTTTTTGATCGGTAAATCTACAAAAAAGTATAAAATTGGAGATTCTGTTAAAATAGGAAAAAGGGTTAAGCATAGAATTATCAATAAATCAAAGAAACTTGTTAGAGTGCTTGAGATTTCTACTGGAACGTTCGATGAAAACGATATTATCCGTTATGAAGACAAATATCAGCGCGTAAAGAGTTAAACAATTCTCCCAGGTTCTTTTCTCTTCTAATACAAAGTTGCTCCTCTAGAGAAGCTTGCCAATTAACCACTTCTTTCTTCCAATCACCATTCAGTTTTCCAAAAACAACTTTAATCTCAGAATCACTACAATTAGAAACTAAAATGTAAGGTATCTCCCACAAATACTTTTTCCCTACTGCCATATATGCTAAGAGAGAATGATGCCCATCAAACAATATTAATCCTTCATTCGTCTGTGCCAATTTAATGTTAGGCCAAATTTTATTCTCAAAAATGTCTTGCCCTTGCTTAATACAACTGGCCATGTTTCTAATTCTCTCCAAACAACAAATCCCTTCTTTGTTATGCAGATTAATGATTGAACCTAAAAGAATATCTTCCCTTCCTCTCTTAATTTTATCAAATTTTATTCGTTCAATTTTTTCTTGTTCAAAAACCTTCACTGCTTGATAAATATTTTCACCTGAAACTTCTTTCTGAAAAGAATAAATTATCTCTTTTCTAGGATAACAAACTTTAACATTTTTATTCATTTTACTGATTATTTCAACCTTCTTAATAAAATTGTTGGGAAAAAAACCTTAATGAAAACCCACAAAATCCATCAAATGAACCTAAATATTTATATTTCGCCCTCTTTTTTATAATAAAAGATGGTTGAAGAGAGCTGGATATTATATATAAGTACATATCCACCAAGAGAGTGCGGTATTGCAACATTTACTAAAGATTTAACGAATGCTATTGATAAGAAATCATCTTCTAACTTTAAAACTAAAATTCTAGCACTTAACAAGAATTCTACAAGCATTTATGATTATCCAGATAATGTTATTTTTCAGCTTGATGATGAAAATATTGAAGAATACATGGAAGCGGCAAAGAATATCAATCAACTTTCACAAGTAAAGTTAGTTAATATTCAGCATGAGTTTGGAATTTTTGGTGGTGTTTATGGGAATTATTTGATCCCGTTCTTAGAATTGTTGCAAAAACCCGTAGTGATAACTTTTCATTCAGTCCTTCCAAATCCAGACGATACATTAAAACAAGTTGTTCAATCAATAGCCAGAAAAGTTTCTTGTATCATTGTTATGACTCAAAAAGCTGTAGAAATTTTACAAAATGATTATGATATTAAAACCATCATTAAAGTAATCCCACACGGAATTCCTACTGTCCCATTTAACTTAAAAAAAGAAATTTTTCAAGATAAATTTCTACTAACTTCTTTTGGTTTAATCAGTTCGGGTAAGGGTTACGAATATGTAATAGACTCTCTCCCAGAAGTTATTAATAAGTTTCCTAACCTCCTCTACCTCATTCTGGGTGAAACTCATCCTGTAGTCAGAAAAAATGAGGGTGAGAAATATAGAAACTTTTTAGAAAGTAAAGTTAAAGAGTTGGGCTTGCAAAATCATGTTAAGTTTTATAACAAATATCTTACTATTGAAGAAATTGTTAAATATCTACGTAATTCAGATATTTATATCTCTCCAAGCCTTGAACCAAAACAAATAACTAGCGGCACTCTATCTTATGCGTTAGGTTGTGGTGTTCCTGCAATCTCAACTCCTTTTCTTCATGCTCAAGATATTATTAATCATGAACGTGGTCTTTTAACTAAGTTTAGAGATCCACCATCTTTTACTGAAGCAATAATCAAAATATTATCTAATCCTAGCATGCAAGTACAGATGAAAAAGAACGCTTATGCTTATACCCGAAATATGACTTGGCCTAACGTTGCCTTATCTTATTTGGATCAATTTAAAATTCATATGGACAAAAAATTTGACGATGACTTGCCTGAAATCAAATTAAATCATCTTATTAATCTTACAGATAATTTTGGAATTATTCAGTTTGCTAACCATGATACTCCTGACATTAATTATGGTTATACTTTGGACGATAATGCTCGTGCACTAATTGTTGCCACTAAACACTATAAACTGTATAAAGATGAACATTCATTAAAACTTATTAACACTTATCTTGATTCTATTAGTTATGTACAACAACCAGATGGGAAATTACTTAATCTTATCAATTATCGGAAAGATGTTTCAGAATTTAGTGATGATGCTCATGGGAGAGGATTATGGGCTTTAGGTTATTTAATGAGCGTTCCTGAGATTGCGCCCATTTTAAAAGAACGTGCCCAACATATTTTTAATAAAGCTATTAATGCTACTGATAAAATAACTTCTCCTCGTGCAGTTGCATTCATTATTCTTGGACTTTATTTCTATCAGCAAGTAAACCCTTCTTCTGAAAATAAAGATAAAATTAGTAACTTTGCGAATCATTTAGTTTCTTTGTATCGTGATAATGTTTCTCCAGAATGGCAATGGTTTGAGGGTTCTTTGTCTTATTCTAATAGTAAATTGCCTGAAGCTTTACTATATGCGTACCTTGCCACAGAAAAAGAAGAATATTTACAAGTTGCCAAAACTACTTTGGATTTCCTATGTGAAGTTACTTTTGAAAATAACTTTTTTATACCTGTCGGGCAGAATGGTTGGTATGTTAAAAAAGGACAAAAAGCTTATTTTGATCAACAGCCAATAGACACTGCTTCTATGGTACAAACTTTAATGTTAGCTCATCAAATTAGTAAAAAAGAAAAATATAAAGAAAAAGCGATGACTGCATTTCATTGGTTCTTAGGAAACAATTCTTTACGACAGATGATTTATAATGAAGATACGGGTGGTTGTCATGACGGCTTAGGTGAATTTTCAATAAATCTTAATCAGGGTGCAGAATCTACCATCTCTTATTTAATGGCCAGATTAACTTTGGAAAATACAGATATTGACTTGATTAATCTACCTCCAAACTTATTAGTTCCTCTCACCGAAGTATTTAAGAGTAATAAGAATATTATTGGAACCAATGGCAGAAATATTTAGGGCGTATGACATAAGAGGATTATATCCTTCGGAATTAAATGAAGAGCTTGCTTATAAAATAGGTAGGGCTTTTGTATCTTTTTTAAATGTTAAATCTGTAGTTGTTGGTAGTGATGCACGTCTTTCTTCGCCACAATTGTTTGAGGCATTAACTAAAGGAATCAATGATCAGGGCGCCGATGTAATTAATATTGGACTTTGCTCAACACCTATGTTTTACTTTTGTTCTGGAGGGGCTGAAGCATCAATTATGGTAACTGCATCCCATAATCCTAAAGAATTCAACGGATTTAAACTTTGTCGTGAAAATGCTTTTCCCATAAGTGAAGAAAATGGAATTAAAGACATCCAAAGGTTGGTCCAGGATAATAATTTCGCTAAAGCTGAGAAAGGAGAAATAACTCAAAAGAATTGTTTGGATTCATTCATTAAACAAAACTTAGGATTTCTAGAAAACATCAAACCATTAAGAATTATTTTAGATTCAGGCAATGGTATGAGTGGATATACTTTTCCAAAAATATTTGAACAGATTGAAGGTGTTGATTTAATCACATTGTACGAAGAGTTAGATTTTTCTTTCCCTAACCATGAAGCTAATCCTTTAAATTTTGATACTTTAAAAGATTTACAAAAAGAGGTTGTTAAAGAAAAAGCAGACTTTGGCATTGCCACTGATGGTGATGGAGATAGGTGTATTTTTATCGATGAAACTGGAGGCATAATCTCTTCTGATTTAACTACTGCACTAATTGCAATTCAGATTCTTAAACACAATCCTCGCACATCTATAATGTATGACATCCGATGTTCTAAGATTGTAAAAGAAACCATTGAACAAAATGGTGGTAAAGCAGTTATGAGCAGAGTGGGTCATTCATTCATAAAGAAACAGATGCGTGAGAATGATATCTTGTTTGCGGGAGAACTTTCCGGACATTTATATTTCAAAGAAAACAATTATGCTGAAAGTGCTTTTATTTCAACTGCATATATCATGAATCTTTTATCCAGTTCAGGAAAGAAATTATCAGAACTAGTTGCACCATTACATCAATATTTTTTTACTGGCGAAATTAATTCTAAAGTTATTAATAAAGAAACAATGATGACAAAAATTGAGAGTGTGTATAAAGATTCATCCAAAGAAATCATGCATCTTGATGGTTTATCAATGTATTTTGAAGATTGGTGGTTTAATCTTAGGCCAAGCAATACTGAAAACTTATTGCGTTTAAATTTAGAAGCAAACTCTAATGAATTAATGGTGGAAAAGAAACAAGAACTCTTAAATTTAATCAGATCCTAGCGCTTAATTCTTAATTCACAACACTTCTACCATACAACAAATCTTATATACTTTTATTTCTTTACAATAAACATAATCAGGGGGAACATAATGGCAAATATACTAATGTTTGGAATTTTAAATCCAATTGTAATTTTAATAGTGCTTTTCATTCTATCAAGTTTGAAAGTTGTTAAGGAATATGAACGTGGAGTTAAGTTTACTCTAGGAAAATATACTGGATTAATGAATCCAGGATTAAGAATGGTCTTTCCAATAATTCAAGCGTGGGAAAGAGTTGATTTAAGAGTTAAGGCAGTAGACGTTCCAGATCAAGATTGTATTACAAAAGATAACGTTTCTGTAAGAGTTAATGCTGTACTTTACTTTAAGGTATCACAAGCAGATAAAGCAATTATTGGTGTTGAGAATTATTTCTACGCTACATCACAATTATCTCAAACTACTATGAGGGATATTGTGGGAGAGGTAACGTTAGATGAACTTCTAAGAGAAAGAGATGAAATCTCAAAGAAAATTCAAACAATTGTTGATAAAGCATCAGACCCATGGGGAATTAAAGTTGAGTCTGTTGACTTGAAACATGTAGAACTTCCAGATAACATGAAAAGAACCATGGCTAAGGAAGCAGAATCCGAGAGGGAGAAGAGGGCAGTAATTATTAAGGCAGAAGGAGAAGTTATGGCGGCTAATAACATGGCTAAGGCAGCTAAAACGCTTGCTCTTGCACCTGGAGCTTTACATCTGAGAACATTACAGAGTATTAATGATGTCTCTTCAGATCAAAGTAATACTATCATCTTTGCCGTACCTTTAGAAGTCTTGAAAGCATTTGAAGGCATGGGTAGGAAGTAATAGTTTATTACCCTATTTTTCTTTTTTTTCTTTTTCTCTATATTTTCTCCATTAACTTTTTATTAGTTCCTTGTTTTTAGACTAAAATGGACATAGAATTTGAAGCTACCTTTACTAATATTGATAAAGATCAAATTAGAACTAAACTAAAGAAATTAGGTGCGGAACTAATAAAATCAGAATTCTTACAAAAACGGGTTGTTTTTAATTTGCCTAAAGGGAATGAAATCAAAGGTGGCTGGCTCCGTGTTAGAGATGAAGGGGATAAGATTACCATGAGTCTTAAAGTTGTTGATGGCAATAAAATACATAATCAAAAAGAAATTTATTTGAAAATTAATGACTTTAATGAAGCAACCAAATTCTTAGAAACTATGGGTTGTGAGAAAAAAGCATTTCAGGAAAACAAAAGAGAATTGTGGGAATTAAATGGTGTTGAAGTGTGTATAGATGAATGGCCTTTTTTAGAACCATTTGTTGAAGTTGAAGGTCCTTCAGAAGAAATGGTTAAAGGAGTTTCAGAATTGTTAGAATTTGATTATTCTACTGCGTTATTTTGTGCTGTTGGTACACTTTATAATTTAAAATTTGGGATCTCTGAACACATTATTAATAATCAAATTCCAGAAATCTTGTTTAACATGAAGAACCCATTTACAAATCAATAATTATTTTTTTAATCTTTAAATCTATTTTCTTGATCTTCTTAACTTTTTTTAACTCAGATTCAATTTCTTTCCATTCCTTCTCTTCTCTTATTAAAGAATTAACAACATCTAACATTTTTTGTAAGGGGGCATAATTCTCATAAACTGTTTCGCCCTTTTTAGTATTTAATTCAATAGATTTTTCTTGTTTCCGAATTGCTTTTTCTTGTGCTGCAACCATTCTTTTAATTGTATTAATCTTACTCTCATAAGGAGAAACAGTCTTGAATGGATTTAAGGTATCTAAAGCAGCACTATAGGTAGAAACTTTTTGTGTTTCTTTCTCTTCCATTAATGGGAATGGCGTAATCTGTTCATCATAAATATACCCTTCTGGAGTCTTAATTTGCTCTAAGAACTGTTTAATGGTTTTAACAATCTCGCCAGCTTCTTCTTTTGTAATCTCAACTGGAAGTTTTGCTTTATCAACATTACTTAATTTGCAAGTTTCTTCTGCATAAAGTCCACCTAAACCAAATTCTATTGCTATGGCCGTAGCTAGGTTCTTCTTTTCACTTTTCTTTAAAATTGAGAACAAATCCTTCTCATTGATATCTTCCCAATTTAAACTAGATTCTGGGAATTTGTATGTTTCACCAACTCTAACTTCTCTATCCCGAAATTTCTGTCTGTGTAATGCAGCAATAATAATGTTATCATCACCAATTAAAATCAAGTTCCCTTTAGAATATAATTCAATTATCAATTTGAACTTTACTGCCTTTTCTAAATCAAAAACAATGACTCTGTCTGCATGATGTTGATAGATTTTATTAATAGTAGAATTACTAATATATTTCCTTAATTGCATACAGTAAGAAGATGGTTTTAAAGGGGCATCTTTCTTTTTGGTTAAACAAAGATATTTTCCAGGAATTATTTTAAGGAATTGTTTGCCTTGTCCCTGGGCATGTAATTGGAACATCAGTTCCTTTTTATCTTGATGGTAAACCTGGGAAACCTTTCCGCGGGTCAAGAATTGAAGTTCATTAACAATTGCTGCTAATTCTAATGAAGTTATTGAGTTTTTAGGCATAACTCTAGAATTGTAGTTTTGTTTTATATAATTTTGTAAAAATAAAGTAGTTATATTAAAAAAAAATAAGGGCCAGGAGGGACTCGAACCCTCGATCTAAAGCTCTGCAGGCTTTCGCATTAGCCACTTTGCCACTGACCCCTGGTTGTGTTTTGGTTAAATACTATTGATGTTATTTTTGAAATATAAAGCGGGCCTGGAGGGATTCGAACCCACGGTCTACAGCTCTCTTATCCTTACGGAATAGAAGGCTGTCGCATTATCCAGGCTATGCTACAGGCCCAACAAAGAATGTAATCACACATATCACTTTTAAAGATTTCGTTATAAATAATGAAAAAATAGAAAGTTTTTAGAGTATCTTGATTATTAATCCTTTTAATGTCATCAATAATCATTTATGAAAGTAAAGAAGTTAAGCCTAAAGGCTTAAACAAAGCAGACATAATCAACCAAGATAAACTTTTAAATTATTTTTTTGAAGGAGATTATGAGAAACTTTCGGTCTTAGATAACATTAAACTCAACCATAATAAAGAGAAAATCTCTTTACTTTATCCGGGAAGTGGGGCTGACGTCTTTGTTCCCTTAATTTACTTGAATAAACTGTTTCCAAATGTTAAGAAGGCAAAACTCATTTTCGTCGATTCTGAAGACAATTTGGGATTAATCAAAACAGTACTTGATGATGTGGGAATCTCTTTTAAAGGAAGAAAAAACAAGATTAAGTTTTATTGGAACAAGCAACTTATTGAACTTAAATTTCTCCCAGAGAGAATAGAAACTCATCTCCAAAAAGGAAAGACTTTTGACATTTACTTTGAAAAAGCATTTAGATTAATGAGGGACAACATTCATAATTATGAAGACCAAGTCGTTTCTCTCCTAAAAGAAGGGGGAGTTTTAATTAGCGATACTGGTTTTCTGAACAAAGAATTAAATTATCTCGAAGTGCCTAAGAATCTTAGCTCCTATGAAGAGATGGTGCTGGGAATAAAGAAAAAGAAAGAATAAAATTCACTTAATTGTAATCTTCTCAATAATCACATCTTCTGCTGGTCGATCTGCTTGGCCAGTTTTAGTTTTACCAATCTTTTCTACAATGTCCATTCCCTTAACAACTTTACCAAATACTGGGTGTTTACTGTCTAAGAAATTATTGTTAACCAAGTTGATAAAAAACTGAGATCCTCCTGTATTCGGGCCAGCATTAGCCATGGCAATTGTTCCAGGTACATTACTTAATGATTTATCAAACTCATCTTTAATCTTATATCCTGGATCTCCTGTTCCCCAACGATTTGTTTTAGACGTATCTTTTGATAATGGGTCTCCACCCTGAATCATAAATTTCGAAATGACTCTATGAAATCTTGTTCCATCATAAAAGTTCTTTTCTGCTAAATCAATGAAGTTTTGCGTTGTAATTGGCATTTTATCTGTAAAAAGCTCAATTTCTATTGTTCCCATATTTGTCTCAAAAACTGCTGTTTTCATTGTATTCTCCCCACAAGACACTAGGAATAGTGTCATAACCATTAACAAAATTATTGTTATTGTTTGTTTCATAACGAATTCTTAGAAGAAATGTTTTATATCTCTTTGTAATTACTATTAAGTAGTTAAATGTGCGAAACATTTATAAACTGGCCCCACTTTTATAATAGAATTAGGAGGCTCAAAAATGAACGTTAACCAACTTGAAAATAATGTTGTAGAATCTTTCAAATTAGCAAAACAAGATATTGTTAAATTATACGAGAACGTAGGCTATTTACTTGGCCAAGTTGAACAACTTAAAAAAGAAAATGCTTACTTAATGGCTAAAGTAGAGAGTGTTTCTAAAGTTAAAAGAACAGTTGTAGTAAAAACTGCAAGAAAAGTAGCTAGAAAAGTAGTATCTAAAAAATTCTTAGCAACTAAAGGTGGAAGTAAGGTACACGATACACATTGTCCTTTTGCAAAGAACATTAAGCCAAAAAACAAAGTAGTATTTGCTTCAAAAGTTAAGGCTTTAAATGAAGGATACAAGTTCTGTAAGTGTTTAAATTAAAATGTCTGATTTAAAGAAAATTGCTGACGAAGGATTTGATAGATTCTTTATGTTTTCTATGGATTTTCATGATCGATGTAAAGAACTAGGTGATCTTTATGTTTCTCGAGATGCTTTAGATGGTGCTAGGGCCATGTCTGATTTACTTTTAGAAGAACAGATCATGCGACAAGATTTTCTTGCAAATACTTTACCCTTAATGAGAAAATACTCTGAAAGTATTGGCCAAGAAGGAGACCATTATTCCGTTCTTGCCACTTTTCAACCATCTTTTGATCAGAATGATGAAGCGTTTGGAAAGGTACTTTCGTTATTGGAAAATAAAGGAGAAGAAAGGTATTTCCATTAGACTCATTTAAAATAATTTAATTTTTCTAAGGTAACCAAGTTTTCTGATTCTTAACTTTGTCTGGTAGATACTTATCAATAACGTAATTTAATCCCCATGCCGCTAGTGCCTGCTGTTCCGCTCTAACCTTCATCTTTGCCATCTGTTGCAAAGCCTTTTGCCATGGTTTATGATGTTTAATGAATGGATCATTCTTAATTAAATCTTTAATCTTCTTAATATCTACTTCCTTTAGTGGATGTGATGGCAATTTATAATCAATAATGTCTTGTGGAGTGATTCCAATAAACTGTGCTTTTGGTACACAGAAGAATTCGTTAATATGTGCTGCATTTCCACTTCCTACTTTCAATGTTCTGTAAATAGAACCAAATCCATAAGGGTCTCCATCAGTAAACACATAAACAGGCATGTTATTTTCATCACTTAACTTTCTGATAAATCTTCTACATGCTCGAGTTGGAACTCCTCCCATGCTTATCAAAATACAATTAGCTTTTTTCCAATACTTATGCTTAACCAATCTTTGAAACATACCTGCTGTTTCAATTGCTAGGATAAATTTTGCTTTAGTTTCAAACTTTAATTCTTCAACAGAACTTGGGACTGAATAAGCACCACTTCCAAATTTGGTGCAATCAATTTTAATTTCTTTTTTTGTATCTGGATCTTTATCAATAACAATTAGTTGGCCAGCGACATCTCCACCTTTTTCTTCAGGAATAAATCCAATCTGTTCTCTGTTAACACGCATCATTGCTTCAACATCATCCATTACAGTATCAGATTCTGGCTGTTCTTTAAATCGGGCATCTCCCCAGTTCTTAGAAACGTAATAAGCTTCTCTTTTTGTGGCGATATCTTCACTTTCAATTAAACTTCTAGATAGTCCCATCATTCTTAGAGTTTGGGCAAAAGTTTTGATTGTAGAGGCTGTTAAAGTTCTTTCCTTAACCTTATTTTGTAATTTGAAGTAACCTTCTTTTTCATTATATTCTACATTAGTGAGAGATCTAATTGGCATTTCTAACTGTGGTCTTTCAACAAGGCTAATTTTATTATAAACTCCTTTAGCAAGTTCAGTTATTTTCTTTGTTACATATGTTTCTTTCTTTGCCATATTTTACCTTAAAATAATGTTTGTTGTCCTTCTTTCTTTGGGTTTTCTTCTTCTTCTTCTTTTTCTTCTTCTTTACTTTCAAGAGTTTCTTCTTTTGGTTCCGCAGGCTTTGCCGAGGAGCTAGTAACTTTGTTACTTGGTTCTTCTTCCTCTTCTTCTTCATTAGAGTCTTCGAGTTTATCTTTTTTAGTGTCTTCTACTTTTTCTTCAGCTTCAGGCTTTTCTTTCTTTGGTTTTTCTTCCTTGCCAATTTTAGCTAACTCCTCATCATAATCTGGATTGTCAATTTTAATTTCTTCTAGCTCTCCTCGAGTATGTTCTAGGATCTCTATCAAATTATCTTCAATTTGTTTTTTCTGAATTACATCTAACTCTAATAATTCTTTTAATGCATCTGCCACATGGGGGATGTACTTCTCAATATAACTTCTTTTCTTACCTTCATCTTTAATTTTCTTTTTCTTATTTACAAAGGAAGCTAACTTTCTTCCACATTCTTGCAGTGATAATTTAATCTCTTTAATAATTTCATTATAATGTGCAAGTGATTCTTTAGATTCAGAGGTAAACGGTACCCACACAGAAGTCATGTGTACCACAATCGTACATGGTCCTGAGGGTAAGGAAGATTTACTTTGACTTAATCCATAAGATCGCCAGGAAGTATTTTGGATAGAATTGGTTATTGCACATGCACCTTGTTGGTATAACAAAGGAACACGATTAGCAAACCGCATAATTCTTACGGTTTTGTCTACTTCTTGTTCGCCACCAAATGCCATTGCGGCTTCAATAATAAATGGATTTCCTCTGTAGACTGATGGTGGTCTAGTAGTTGCACAATAAAACTCAGCATTAATTTCCTTTCTAAGTCCTTTTTCCAACTCTTCCTCTCCAATAGGAGAAATACAATCTGTTGGAGGAGCAATAATCTTTGTTTTCTTAATACCTTTAGAAATATTCTCTGCCATGTCTCTATTAACTTTCTTTGGCTTCATGTTTGGAAGTAACGCAGAGTTAGCACAAATTTCTTTTGCTGTGCCTGGTCCAACCCTAACAAACTCTGTTGTAAAGAATTGCTGCAAAGTTTTCGCACTAGTCATTTCTAACATTTTGATTAATCTTCCTAACTCGACCCCATAAGGATGCGGTTTAATTTCTCTTGTTTCTGGAGGAAGTTCATTTGTAGCCCTAGCAAAAATAATTTGTTCAGCATTTGGATTAGTATAAATTAAAGTTAAGTGAGGATTTACTATTGCTGTTTCCTTTAAATATTCATCAACTGATTGCTTACCTTTAAAGTAGGCTCCTTCCATGTCAATTTCAATTCTTGTCCCGTGCTCTTTTTCTTCCCATTCAATAACTTCACTTGAAACAACGTCGGGATTATTTGTTTGTGTATTAATTTTAAGTTTGATTCTGTGTGTTGGTTTGCCTTTTCCTGTTTTTGAAGTAATTAACGCTGGTCTGCCAGTGGTAAGCTGCCCATATAATAACGTAGCAGAAATTCCAATACCTTGCTGTCCTCTAGTAGAAGATAATTTGTGGAATTTAGATCCATACAATAACTTTGCAAATATTTTTGAAATTTGTGCTTCAACTATCCCTGGGCCGTTATCTTCAACAATCATTCTGTACCGAGAATCATCTAGTTGAATCAGTTCTACATTAATTTCTGGCAGAATTCTTGCTTCTTCACACGCATCTAAAGCGTTGTCTACAGCTTCCTTTACTGCTATGAGTAAAGCTTTACGAGGACTATCAAAGCCAAGTAAATGCCTATTTTTCTCAAAGAATTCCGCAATAGAAATCTGTTTCTGTTTCTTTGCTAGATCTTCTGCAGTCTTTCGAACCATGGAGTTTAGAAATAAAGGGACGTTTTTTAAAGGTTTCTAAAATCAAGAATTGATTTTGAAACACAAGGAAATTGGAAATTTCCGGTGTCCTAGAAGAATCTTTGTTCTTCTTTGGACTCCAAAAATTGTAAATTTTTGTATAGTTGTGGTAGCTCATCTAAATAAATATTCTTTTAATATAGAGGCCATTTAGTTTCTTTCCCTAATAAACAAAATAAACAACACTGCTAAGAACATTAAAGATGCCGAAGCCATATATGCTGTGTTTATGGTGTATAAATCTGCGAAATAACCCAAGAAGGGGATGAAAATTGCCATCCCTAATTGCCCCATAAAATTATACATTGAGATTATCGTGGCTCTTTTACTGGAAGAAACTTCGATATTTAACAAATGGCTAATTACTGGTCTTCTAAGTCCAAAGAAGAGAGATGGGATAATAAACAATAGGATTGAAGTGTATTTAACGGTTAGTGTAGCCAATAAAATAAGTAATGGAGAACCAATTATGCACAGAATTAAAGTTTTTTTGTTTCCAAACTTTTCAGAGAAGCCATGTGAAAGGAAATGTCCTATTGATGAACCTCCAAATATTAACGCAGTAATCCAACCAAAATAAACTAAAGGGATTTCTTTAAATTTAAAAAACAATGAGCCCATTCTATGAATTGACTCACCAACTCCTAACATTATAAATCCTATAACCATTAACAGAATTAGTTGTTTATTGTCAACTATTACTTTTGAAACATTAAACATGTGTTTGAAGATGTTTTTGTGATCTTCTTTTTCGTATTTTGGTTCTTTAATAAAAAATGATAACATTAACACTATACTAAACGGGATTAGGCTCATCAGTGCTGGAAAGGAAAGTGATACACTTGCTAAGTATCCTCCAATTACTGAACCAATTGAAGCTCCTAAGGGCCATAGGGAATGGTATCTGCCAACCGTTTTCTTATACAAATGTTCTTTATTCTCTTCCTTTAGTGTATCATAAATTAATGCACTATCTGTTCCACTTGCTAAAGCTCTAGCTAAGGAATTAAAGATAGCGAAGAGTATAAACACTAACATACTTCCGCCAATATAAAGGAACACCACCCCAATTAAAACAACAATGTTGGCTAACACCATTGTTTTCTTTCTACCAAATAAATCTGCAATTGCTCCTGTTGGAACTTCAAATAAGAATAATGCTAAAGCTTCAATTGAGAAGATAATAGCAACGTTTGTAATGTTAAAAAGGTCTTGTTCTAAGTACAAAGCGATAATTGGTAAGAAGAAAACCATCCCACCAATTATTGAAGAAGCATAAATGAGTGCAATATTTTTTGATTCAAATTTACTCTTGAACATAAGGTAATTAGAATTATCAATTATTTAAAATCTTTCATTTAGTTTTATAAGCACTATGGTGAGAAGTTTATTCTTGTAGCTCTTGGATTGTTTGCTTTGTTTGTTTCAACCCTTCATACCTGAATGCTTTTATTTTTAGGGAATTAGCGATCTTAACATTCTTATCAGAATCATCAAAATAAGCACATCTTTCTGGATTTAAGTTGTGATCTTGTAATATTTTTTGATATGCTTGTTCATCTGGCTTTACAAAACCAGTTTCCCAAGAGAAATATGCTTCATCAATTTCTTGAAATATTTCAGCGAAATGTTTTCTATAATAAGTTGTTCTTTCTATAAAATTATTTGATAAAATAAATGTTTTTATTCCTTGTTCTCTCAGTTCTATTGCATAATTTAGTAGGTCCTGCACTAAATGTTCTCCAGAGAACCAGTAATCAAAGAATCCTTGCTCATCTAATTGAACTCCCCATTTTTTAAGATATGGTTCCCATAACTCAAAACTATTTTGGGCATTAGGTTTTCTTACTTTAGGCATAATGTCCTTTAATGCAGTAATTACATCTTGAGAATCAACTCCAAAGTCTTTTTCTATTCTATCACTAAGATATTCACTTTCTAAGAACACGCCATTTAAATCAAAAATAATTGCTTCCAGCATTTTATCCAAACAAGATCTCTTTCTTCTTCTTTTCTAAGTATCTGTAAACTGTTCTGTGCATAGCACCATCTAATAACATTCCTATGGCCTGTCTTGCTAATGCTGTGTAAGTGCCTTCACCAACAATGCCTACAGTTTTACCATAAACAGAAATATAAGTATTAGTTAATCTTTCAATTTCTTCTCTAGATTTTCCACCCTTTCCAATAATTCTACCTTTCATTCTTAACATTGTGTTTTTATTCTTTCCAGCAATGTCTTTTAACTCAATTAATTCAAATGCATAATCTGGTTTTAATAACAATAAAGCAATTTTTGGGTTAAATCCTCGAGCAATAGCTTTAACAATTTCTTTAGTTGTGTAAAGATTAATACCATCATCACCTGAAATCGTTACCTCTCCCTCTTTAGAAATATCTAATAAACAGCCAGTTTCTTCTTCAATTTGTTTTTTTGTTTCTCCATCCGTGCCTATTAGGACTGCAATACGTTCTTCGGGAATCTTCATTTCGTAAGAAAATTCATCGTCTGTTCCAACTGGCTCTTGGTTTTCTTCCATTGTTATCACTTTTTAGTTGGTTCCTTTTTAATCTTTTCCAAAGTTTCTTCAAAATCAGCCTTAACGCCAAGTTTTTTAAAGAATTGTAAAACATTTTTTACATCTCTTTCCAGTAGTTCTAAAGAATTTGGAGTTCTTACTAAAGTTGATTGAGAAAAGTCAATTAAAACTGGATCTCCATTAAAATTTAAGATATTAAATGCAGAAAGGTCTCCATGAACTAACCCTGATCGATATAATAATCTCATCTGTTTTATTATTTCTTTAAGGAACTTTTCTGGATTTTCTGGATAACAATCCTTTAATGGTGGAGCAGCTTCCTCATCGCCAATAAATTCTTCTAAGAGGATATTATATTTCCAAGAAAGTGCTTTTGGAACTCTTACCTTGCCCTTTTGAGCTCTTAATAAGTTTTTATACTCTCTTTGTGTCCAAGCAAAGATAATCTCTCTTCTTTTATTTTTAAGAAAATCATAACGTGGATCTTGTTTAATGTACTGAAACATTCTTTTAAAATCAGCGTTTTGAACCCTATAAATTTTGATAATTATCTTTTTCTTTCCTTTTTTAGCAACAAAAACATTACTTTCTTTGCCTACTTCTAGTGGGCCGATAATGTCATCAAAAAGTTTTTTACCTTGCATTTCAAATAGGTTTCTTTTTGTGAATGTATCAAATACTCCATGTTCAGTTCTAAACCGTTCTTGTGATGTTCTTGTAACCATTATTTTATCACTTATCTCTTCTAGTTTTTAATCTTTTGCACACTTCAAAACATCACTGCCCAGTGACAAGAGAACCATAAAGTTTATATATTAGTTATTCCTTTAGAGTAGTAAACACCTCAAAACCACCTCTTTTTCCCTTGTGAGCTGGTCCTTCGGGTCCGGTTTGCTCGGGTTTTTATACTTACTAAAAACACTTAGATTTCTCTCTATTCTTGATTTAAAGCCCATATTTGTTCTTTTATCTTAAAAACTATATTCTGGACCGAATAGTTTATATATTAGATACTACAATTTGATTATAAGCCCGTCACGAGAGTACCTGGGGGAGTTTACGGCGAACGCCAAGCTTTGAACCTGGGGGTTAGTGGAACGGGCTACATTTATCCTCAATAAAGAGTGCTTTATTGGGATACAAAAATGCTTTTCATGCATTTTTATTACTATCAAAAACCTAGAAGAATAGACGGTTTAATCATTATCATTCAGGGTAATCACAAGTAATGAAGATAAAATTAATTCCTATTTTTCTAGAAAATAACTTCAGAAAGGTTGTCAATAATGTTCATAAATTCACAAAATTCACGTTTAAGAATCAGAAAGAATTCACAGGATTAGACAACTATTTCTAAAGTTAAGCTTGGAGGCTAAAAAAATGGCAAAAATAAGCCCAGTTGCGGCAAAATATATCGTACATTCATCTATTAATATTGAAGGAGTTGTTGATCGTCCCGATGTAATCGGAGCTATTTTCGGACAAACTGAAGGTTTGCTTGGAAATGATTTAGAATTAAGAGAATTACAACGAAGTGGAAGAATTGGTAGAATTGAAGTTAACGTTACTACTAGTTCTGGTAAAACTAAAGGAGAAATTATCATTCCTTCTAGTTTAGATAAAACTGAAACTGCTATCGTGGCTGCAGCTTTGGAAATTATCCAAAGAATTGGTCCTTGTAATGCTAAAGTTCTTGTTCAGAGTATTGAAGATGTAAGAACTAGTAAGCGACAGTTTGTGATTGATAGAGCTAAGGAATTGTTAAGAACTTTAACTGAAAGCACCTTACCAGACTCTCAAGAGCTAGCTGATGAAGTTTCTCAATCAGTTAGAATGATGGAAGTTTCTGATTACGGAAAAGAAAAACTTTCTGCTGGTCCAGCAATTGATGAGAGTGAAGACATAATTATTGTAGAAGGAAGAGCAGACGTTCTAAACTTGCTTAAACACGGATTTAAGAATGCAATTGCTATGAATGGTACCTCTTGTCCAGAAACGATTAAAGAGTTAACTAAAAAGAAAACAACTACTATTTTTGTTGATGGAGATAGAGGCGGAGATTTAATTATTAGAGAACTTTTAAGCGTTGCTGATATTGATTCTGTATGTAAAGCTCCAGATGGAAAGGAAGTTGAAGAAATTACTAAAAAGGAAATTCATAAAGCTTTAAGGGGCAAAATAACTGCTGAACAGGCTAAACTTGATTTGGGAATTGATGATGATGGAGCTTTATTAGTTGAAGCAAGACCATCTTCACAATCTCGTCCAGCAAGAACATTTCAACAACGGACACCACAAAGTGCTTCAACTCCACCGAGAAGAAATGTTGCTCCTGGAAATAATAGGGGAAACTCTCAAGGGAATATTCAAAAACCAGAGAACCGTTTTACAATTAATCGTCCACCTCAACAATCAAGGCCAGCTCCAGCACCAAGAGTAGCTAGATTAACTGGGGAAGAGAAATCTAAATTTAAAAGTACTTTAGATGACTTATTTGGAACTCGTGGCGCATGTATATTTGACCTTAAATTGAACATTTTGGGAAAAGTGCCTTTAAGTGAGCTAAGTTCTACTATTAAAAGTTTGAATGGTGGTATTTATGCTTTAGTACTTGACGGTGCAGTGGATGCAGAATTAGTTAGGTTATCTGAAAAGTTAAATGTTGCTTATGTTGTTGGAACAAGTTCAAAGTTTAAAGAATCCAGTAAGGTTAATGTTTTAACTGACGAACAACTTTAGAAAGCTTTTTATTATCTTTTTCTTTTTATCTTTTTATGTCCAAAGAACCATTTTTGATTAAGATCTTCAACAAATTATTTTCTGAAGAATTTCAAGTTAAGGTTTTTACTCCTAGTAAAATCAAAGAAATCATCAATATTGTTAAGAAGTTTAAATCGGGAACATGTTTAGAAGCAGGAGCTGCTGAAGGTTACATTTTGCGCTTTTTGTTAAAGAATGATTATTTTAAGCAAGGGGTTGCAATTGATATTCGAGATTATGCCTTAGAGAGAGGAAGAAAGAGCGCAAAGAAAGAAGGCATTCTAAATAAAATTAAATTTAAGTATGCAGATGTAACCAAATTGCCTTTTAGGAAGAACGAATTTGACGTTGTTTTATTACTTGATGTTTTAGAACATATGAAAACAAACTTATCCTTAAACAACACTATTACTGAATGCTTTAGAGTTTCCAAGAAAACTTTGGTAATTGGCATCCCTCAGGTTTATCTTAACAAACCTTTGAGCTGGTTAGTGTATCTAGATCCAGATCACTTTTACACTTTAATTAAAAACCCGAAAATACATTTTGTTTATTCTGAAGAGAAGTTTAAGAGATATTTGAAGATGAAAGGTTATAATTTTAAAATCGTGCATGGAAAAGTACAGAATTATTTTATTTTAAACAAAAGATAATCTCTTTAGTTTACCACAACCTTTTTATTCTACTTTAGATTAAACCACTTTAATGGTGTTTGATGTTGTTATTGGTAGGTCTAAGAAAGATATTGCAAAATACGGTAAGGAAGGAACAGTCTTTATTGGCAAGCAATATGTTAAGATGGGCCAAACCACTTCTTTAAGCAATCCTGTTTATTTAGATGTTGCGGGTGCACACGTTGTTTTTATAGTGGGCAAAAGAGGATCTGGAAAATGTCTTCATGGAGATTCTCTAATCACATTAAATGATGGAACTCAAGCTAAAATCAAAGATTTAGAATGGGATGATAAAGATGTGTTTACTTTGGATTCTAATTTTAAAATTAAGACTGGCCAGAAAAGCAATTTCTTTAAGCGCCCAGTAAATAAATTATTGGAACTTAAACTTAGGAGTGGGAAGGTAATCAAACTTACTCCTGAACATCCTTTACTAACAGTAAAGGGATGGGTGAATGCAGAGAAGCTAAGTCTTGGAGCAAGAATTGCCACTCCTCGAAAACTCGATGCATTTGGCGAAGATTTAATGAAAGAGTGTGAAGTTAAGTTATTAGCATATTTAATTGCAGAAGGACATTTGGGGAATGGATTTGTATTATTTTCTAATCAGGACCAAAAGATTTGCACTGACTTTAATGTTTCAATAAAAGAATTTAGTGATGATTTGATAATTAAAGAGCACTCTCAAGATACTTATAGGGTAATAGAAAACAAAAAAAGGGACACTATAAAAGCTAAAAGGGATGATAAAGGGAAGTTTACAAAAGGAAGTAAGTTTAACCACAAATCTTCACTTAGAGAATGGTTAGAAAAATTAGACTTATATGGCAAGAGTTCTTTAACAAAGTTTTTTCCAGAAAATATCCTAAAATTACCAAAACACCAATTAAGTTTGTTTCTCAATCGTCTATTTTCTTGTGATGGAACAATTTACAAAAAGGCAAATCATTGGTTTGTTAGTTATTGTTCTTCATCAAATGAAATGATTTTACAAGTTCAACATTTATTACTTAGATTTGGGATAACCTCTAGAATAAGAAAAAGAATTATTCAAAATAAATTTGAATCAAACGAGTTGGAAATTTATGGCGAAAACGTTAGTAAATATTTGCAAGAAATTGGTTTTTATGGGAAAAAAGAAGAAAGAGCGGCAATTGCAATAAAAGAATCAACAAAAATAATTAGAAATCCAAATGTGGATACAATTCCAAAAGACATATGGGGTCTGTATTGTCCAAATAATTGGGCTGAAGTTGGAAGAAAGATAGGTTATGCTCATCCTAAGGCATTAAGGGAAAGTATTAGATATTCTCCATCAAGACAAAAATTATTACAAATTGCTAAAGCAGACGAATCGGAACTGTTAATGAAATTTGCGAGTTCTGATATTTTTTGGGATGAGATAGTGTCGCTGAATGTTATGGAAGGAAATTTTGAAGTATATGATTTTACAATTCCGGAAACTCATAATTTTGTTGCCAATGATGTAATTGTTCATAACTCGTACACCATGGGCAGTATTGCCGAAGGATTATCAGACCTTCCAAAAGAAATTAAACAAAATTTATCAATTATTCTTCTCGATACCATGGGAATTTATTGGACCATGAAATATCCTAATTATCAAGATGCAGATTTGGTTAAGAAATGGGGTTTTGATCCAAAAGGATTGGATGTTAAAATTTACACCCCTTCTGGATTTTTCTATAAATATAAAGAACAAGGGATTCCTACTGATTTTCCATTTTCTATCCGTCCATTAGACGTAGATTCAAATGATTGGTGTAATTCTTTTAAGATAAATCCTAACTCTGCTGAAGGTGTTTTGATCACTCAAGTAGTGCAAGAGCTTTCCAAGAAGGGAGAAAGTTATTCTATTGAAGATTTGATTGAGATTGTAAGAAAAGATTCTGAAAGTGAGAGAGTTGTTAGGAGCGTTGTAATTAACGAGTTTAAGAAAGCCCAAGGGTGGGAAATCTTTTCTAAAGAAGGAACTCCTCTAAAGGATATTGTCGCTTCTGGTCAAGTAACAGTACTTGATGTGTCTCCATATGCTACAATGGCTTCTGGTTGGGAAATTAAAGCATTGGTAGTTGGCCTAATTAGTAGAACTCTATTCAACCAAAGGATGTTAGCAAGAAAGACAGAAGAGTTTAAGTCCGTTGATGCAGCGATGCATTACTTCTCAAAAGAAGTTGAAGACAAGATGCAAGACCCTTTAGTTTGGATTGCTATTGATGAAGCTCATGAAATGCTCCCAAGAGAAGGAAAAACTGCTGCTTCTGACGCTTTGATAACGATTCTTAGAGAAGGTCGTCAGCCAGGGATTAGTTTAATTCTTGCCACACAACAACCAGCAAAGATTCATACAGATGTGATGACACAATCTGATACTGTTATTGCTCATCGTTTAACTGCAAAGATGGATACTGAAGCTCTGGGGATGTTAATGCAGAGTTATATGCGTTCAGGATTAGATGAAGAAATTAACATGTTACCTAGGCTTAAAGGCGCTGCTGTTCTGTTTGATGATGCAAATGAAAGATTGTTTCCAGTACAAATGCGTCCACGATTCACTTGGCATGGTGGCGGTTCACCAATAGCAATTAAAGAAAAGAAAGATTATTTTTCTAAAATGAATGAGCAATTAAAAGATTTGTAACTTAAGGTTAAAGTAATCAGAACTTAATAACTTCTATAAAATTATTTTCAGAAAGACTGACTTCAACTTTATCAAATGTTTTTAGAAAGATTATTTGGTCTCTTGAATCTGACGAGATAATGTGGCCTGGGGAGTTTGGATATATTGCTAATTTCTCCTTCTGTTTTAATAATCCTTGAGTTAGACTTGGTTGGCGGTCTTTGTTTGGTTCTCGTATTAAGAATGCAAAGTTTCCTTCTTTAAACGATTTTCCTCCACTGTTTTTGTACCATGCAGTTGACCCAGTAAATGTGGAAATCAACATTCCTGAACAATTGAACCTTTCTTCTTCATCATTATATATGATTGTTAAATCACTTGATTTATACGGCTTTTTATTTCCTAAATATATTTCATTAACAACGGGAATTCTCATTTCTTTTTCATTTATTTTTACACTTAACAAAGGCAGAAGAGTTTTTTTAAAATTTCCCTCTTTTAACTGTTTTAATCTTTTTTCTAAATTTGAAATATTGCCGTTGGTTAATGCTCCAACGCTACCTTGTTTTGGATGTTCATGAGAATTAGAATTAAAACCTAGCAAGGGAGTATTTTTAAAATATTTTGTGGCCAGAAGAAAAGCACCGTCACCCCCAATAGTTATGATTAAATCATATCCTTGTTTTATATTCTTTACTTGGTTTGTTGTAATATAAGTAATTGGTAATTTATACTTTAATGCAATTGCTTTAAACTTTGTTAGAAAGTTTAAGTGGTTGTTGTGCCCTAAATTTAACCATTCTCTAATTCCTATTGGGATGTTCTTTTCATCCGGGATTTTATACTTTTCTAGTTCTGTTTTTTTAACAATACAGAGAATTTTATTTAAGATCATCTTAACCCTTAGTTAGTAAATTATGCATATGTAAATGAACCCAACGTTTAACTCCCAAGGTCATGCTCATCCCAAGGGTCTTGCAACGTTGGGTATAAGAGCTTAATAGAATGTTTTTTTAAAAAGGTATGGTAAATTCTGGTGTTATAACCTTTAAATTAAGAAACAATTTCTTGTTTGTTTACAACATTTCTTCTAACAAATACAAAAATAATTGCTCCTGCAAGAGCTACAATTACATCAAAAAATCCGTCCCAAAAGAAGAAATCCATTAAGTAAGGGGGATTATAAATGACTAATTCTTGTATTGCTTCAGTTAATTCCCATAATAAACTAAATACTATTGTTCCAATAATTGCTGCAAACCTATAATGTGGGAATTTAATTTTATTGCTTAACCAGAACATACTCGCAGCCATAGCAACTCCTGCAGAGAAATGGCTTAATACATCAACCTCTGGCGCAATTCTGTAAAGATCGTAAGTTCTAATAATTACTTCAATTATTAAAGTAACTATCCATAAAGATAATGCTGTTGAAAGAAGAGATTGTCGTTTATATGATTGTAGTATGCGTTCTAATGCCTCTTTGGTTTTTTGATGTTCAGCCTTTTTTACAACTTTCTTTTTCACTTTTAACGAATAGTCATAAATTAAATGAGTTTATTAATTTTTTGTTAGATTCAGTTAGACTATCTACATCCCTTCCAATTTCTTAATTCGGTTATCAATTGGTGGATGTGTTGAGAATAAGTTTTTCATAAAAGATTTTTTACTTTTTCTAAATGGTGTAGAAATAAACAAGTGGGCCGTAGCTTTGTTAGCATGGTCTACTAATGGATCTGGATCCTCTTTAATTTTCTTTAAGGCATCTGCCAATCCTTTTGGGTATCTAGTTAACAATGCTCCAGAAGCATCAGCAAGATATTCTCTTTTTCTAGAAATTGCTAATTTCATTACTTCTCCTACTAATGGCGCTAATATTGCTAAACCAATTCCTAATAAAATGAAAACAATTGTAAGTTGTCCGCCTTCTTTATTTCTTCCGCCTCTTCCCCATAGAAAACTTCTTAATAAGAAATCAGAAAGCAGTACCGTTATTCCAACCATAACTGCTGCCAACATCATCACCCTGATATCATAATTTTTTATATGTGATAATTCGTGAGCAATGACTCCTTCTAATTCTAATCTGTTTAGTTTTTCTAATAGTCCTGTCGTAACTGTAACAGAAGAGTGTTCTGGAGATCTTCCTGTGGCAAAGGCGTTTAATGCTGTATCTTCAATCACATAAACTTTTGGTGGCTTTGCTAATCCTGCAGCAATAGAAAGTCCTTCAACAGTATTTATTAAATGAGTATACTTTGGTTTCTTAGCTTCTTTAGATTTTGTCAGAGCTAAAATTGCATTTGCTCCTCCATAATAACTGAATAAAAAGTAAATTGTTCCAATAAACAAAGCTAAACCAACTCCAAAATATCCTGATCCATAGAAGAACCCAACTACATAACCAACAAAAATTATAAAGACTAAAAAGAAAAAGACTAACAAGTAGGACTTTCTTTTGTTACTGGCAATCTCTTCGTATATTCCCATATTAAAAAATAAAAAAAGTTAAGTGAAATTAAAACTGTACTTTAATGTTTTTCTTTTCCTTTTCTTCTATGCCGAAAAATTCTTCTTGATGAAATCCAAACATTTTAGCAAAAACATTCTTTGGAAATACTTGAATCCCTTCGTTAAAGGCCATTACACTATCATTATAGAATTGTCTAGCGTAAGAAATCTTTGATTCTGTTCCAGAAAGTTCTTCTTGTAGCATCTTAAAATTTTCACTTGCTTTTAAATCTGGATAACTTTCTGCAACTGCAAAAATTGACTTAAGTGCGTCAGTAATTTGGTTTGATGCTTCAGCTTTACTTTTCATAGAACCATGGGTTAGAGAAGTTCTTGCTTTCGTTACTTCTTCCAAAACGCCTTTCTCATGTTTCATGTATCCTTTAACAGTATCAACTAAATTTGGGATTAAATCATATCTTCGTTTCAGCTGAACATCAATTTGTGCCCATGCGTTTTTAACTCTTAACCTTAACTTAATCAAGCTGTTGTAAATGTAGATTAAAGCTAAAACTACAACAACTGCAATAACAATAATAATCCAGGTGGCAATCATTTTTCATACCTCTTAATGTTTTTTAAGCGTGTTTTAAGTGCTTAATCTTAACTATATCACTTAATATGCAAATGCAGTATAAAAAGGTTATGGATATCAACTGAGTTAGCACAAGTTTTATAAATCCAAAAAAAATGATTTAATGTTATGGTGGATGTTGGACTTGTTATTTCTGTATTAGTTGCTCTAGCTGCTACATTCTCAGCAATCACTGGTCTTGTTGTTTTAGAAAGTTTTTTTCGCAATAAATTGAAAGAATTGTTTGACAGCACTAATTACTTAATTTTCTTTTTCCTAGTTTCAGGATACTTTATGTATGGTTTAGGAGAGGCATTATATTTCTTAACTAACATTACTTTGTCTGATCCTGGTTATTTTGGAGTTCATGATATTTATTGGTTAGGTGGCGGAATCCTGATTTTACTATCGTTCATTTTCCTAAGCGCCACTTTTGCTAAAAGAAATCAACAAGGGCATAAAATGATGATTTTACTATTAATTGGTATTGCCCTAGCGTTAATAGTTTCTTTTGTTACAATTAAAGGGTCTTTTTCCTTTAGCAATCTTTATCCAATAATCAGTTCACTAATCGTCGCCTTTGCTATGGGTGTTTTCTTCTTTGATGAGCATCTTGGTAGCTTAGCCTTCCCATTAAAAATATTTTTCTTTGCTAGCTTATTTATTCTTTTAGCAGACATACTATTTAGTTCCGGAATTACTATTTCAACAAGTGAAATGAGTTTAATCATTTCAGATAGTCTTTATTTCGTGGGATATGCTCTTAGTGGGACTGCATTCCTAACTTTAAGAAAGCGATGGCATTCATTAGCAAATGGAAATTAATTAAGATGAAAAATATAAATTTAAAAAACAAAGATCGAGGTGTTATAACTTGGTTTTAGAACATATTTTTCCTGAAGATTGGTTAGAAAAGAAAGGGCGTTATGCTTTTATCCTTGGTATAATCTACTCCTTAATTGGTATTTTAATCGCTTCTATCTTATTCCCTGGTGATCCTGCATTGGTTGCAGTAGCCTTTACATCACTTTTACTTCTTCCTGAGTTGTATAAAATCTTCTCAATTGAAGAAAGACAAGAATCTATTGAACAAAAAGTTTCCATGAAATCTTTATGGAAAAATGATATTGATATTGTTAGGATTTACGTATTCTTATTTTTGGGAATTTTATTAGTTTATTCTGTGGGCACAATTGTACTGCCACAAATGCAAGCCAATACTCTTTTTAGGGAACAATTGGAAATTAGGTTTGGACAGGGTTTCTCTGGTCAAGCGGTTCATGTTGGGGATGTGGGAACAGATCTTAAATTCAGTTCCGGACTATTTTTATCATTATTAGGAAATAATTTTTTAGTGCTAATTGCCTGTTTTATTATGGCCCTGCTCACTGGAGATGGGGCGATATTCTTGATCACTTGGAACGCTTCAGTTTGGGGAACTATTTTTGGTTTAACTGCTAAATATGCTGGCCAGTTTTCTGGAAAACATCCATTATACTTCTTTGTCTTAATCATGTTAATTGTTTTCCCTCATATGATTATAGAAGCGATGTCTTACTTCTTAGCAGCAATTTCTGGTTCTGTAATATCTAAAGATGTTATTTTAGAAAAGTTTGCTTCTGACAGATTCTTTGAAGTATTTAGCTTTAATCTATATCTATTATTATTCGCTTTAATACTTTTATTACTGGGGGCTTTTGTAGAAACAATTGTCTTAGATAACGTTTCAGCATATCAAGAAATAATCCGGATGAGTTTCTCTGGTTTAGGATTGTAAGTTAAAATTATTCTTTTTACTTTTATTTTCCATGTGGGCAACAAGTAATAAAATGCTTAAAGGCATTTTAAACTTGCCTTACCCATGTGGACAACAAGTTTCATAAAAATCACATTGGCCAGTTCGCCATTTACACAATGGTGTAATGGTTCTATGGTAATCTGAAATTCTTTCTGTTATAGAAGTGTGGGCATGAATTAACTCAATCTCTCTTCTTGCCAAATTAATTAATTCTTCATCAAAGTCTATGAATTTTAATTTATGTCTTAAAAAGTAAATCCCTAATTTGGAGGGAGTAGTACCATGTTTTTCAAAGTAAAGTAAAGAATATATTGCCATTTGTAGTTTAATACTATCTTTTATGTCAAACCGTGCATTGGTTTTATAATCAACAATATGGACCTGATCTTCAACATGGTGGATTGCATCAATAAATCCACGAACAGAATAATTGTCGGATCGGTATTCTTGTTCTCTTACTGGGGTTAAGGAACTAAATGCATCTTGTAATGAAATATTTTTGTTTTTGATCTCTGTTGCAATTTCTTCTATAAACTGCTTTGTCCAGTTCAATATCATCATCATCGTTTCTTCAAAGTAAAATGCTATTTGGTCTTTACTAAGTTTTAATTCATCTAATCTTGCCTTTTCTTTATTCCAATGGTGTAGTAATAATTGTTGGACTACTACTTTGAATTTATTTGCATAATTTTCTTCATTAACATCTTTTAAATCAATGTCATAGAAATCTTCTAACACGGAGTGGGCAATATTTCCTCTAACTAGGTGTATGCTAGAACCAGTTGGTAGTTTTTCAACATATTGATAATAATATTTTCGTTTACACTGCTTAAACGTATTGATTGATGATGGTGATTCAACTCTTTTTGCCATAACCTTTAGAAAAGGTTATCATCCAAAATGGCGGTTGCGCTTCGCTTAACCACCGCGTTAGAAGTATAACCTCTCATTCCTCCTTATCTTATAGAATTTCTTCCAAGTAATCCTTTATATTCTTTTCCCAAGGTTGACCAGTGGGTTGTGAGACATTTATGTCGAATAACCCCCCGAAAAGTGTAGCTTTTCTCGCGGGTTGTGGCTTTTGACAATAACAAATATCTAACAACTTGGCAAATTAAGTATAATTTTTTAGAAAAAGAATTTATTGTTTAGGTTCTACTTTCTTAGTTTCTTTCCTTGCAGCAACTTTTTTCTCGGCTTTTTCTTTTGCTCCAAACAAATCAGCATTTACAACGCCCTTCTCATCTTTAGTTACACTAACCTTAACATGATGGGGTGGATTTTTAATACCATGTTTCCAAATATGTTCATTAAGTTCTGTACTTAATTTAACATCTTCAGATTTCATATGTTTTACAAGAAATTCTCTTAATGCATCAACTGCTTTCTTAGTTTTTCTCCAACGAGGAACTTTTCTGTGTTCTTTTCTTAAAGGCACATTATAAGTTCTTTCAATTGTTTTAACAGTTTCTTTTTTAGCCATTTTTACGCTTTAGTATTTCCTCTTCTCCAAGAACGCTTAACTTCTGTGTGTCTTGATGGATGTACTTTTTTACCTTTACCATAAATTTTGAATACTGTCCAGAATGGTGCCCATTTAGTTTGTCCACTAAGCTTGATTAACCTTTTTTTCCTAGATGGATGTTTATTTGTTGCCATTTTTCTTATTCCTTCTTATCTGCTCTAGCTTGTTTATCAATCTGCACAGCAATTTTATTTAATAATGAATTTCCTTTAGGTGTTATAATTCTACCTTTATGCACACCAATTTTAGTTTGTTTGATTAATTCTGATTTTTCTAATTGTTGTAAAATTTTCCTAATAATTGATCCTGATGCTTCGAAGAACTTCTCTGGCTTGTGTCCTCTGTTTTTTTTACTACCATACTTAGTTCTTAGTTTTTGAGTGCCAACTGGACCTAATTTAGCAATACTTCTTAGAATTGCAGCTGATCTGTAGAACCACCAATCATCGTTATCAGGTAATCTTTGCTTACTATGACCTGTTTTAACAAACTTACTCCATTCAGTTGGTTCAACTAATTTCTGCTTTTTTAACTCTTCAGCAGCCTTGTTTATTAGTTCATTTGGGTTTACTATTAATATTTGACTCATGTGAGCGTTAAGACAATGGGTTATTTATAAAGGTTTTGGAAAATCCCTCAGAATTTTCTAAACCTCAGAAAAATCTTTGTTTTTCTGTCTGGTTTCTGAATTTTGTAAAACAAATTTCTAAGCCTCGAAAAACCCTGTTTTTTGTATGGTTTTGGATTCTTTTGAATATATTCTGAATCTGAAGATTGTTTTGCAGGGGGGAAACTTTTAAATACCTTAATATTTTATTAACTCGTGATTATATTTATTGATCAAAATAGAGGTGTTATTAAAGATGAAAAAAGGAATTATTATTTTTAGTTTGTTCTTATTAATGAGCATGTTATTTAGTACTAGTAGTTTAGCCCAAGGTATTGGTGGTGGAACATCAGGTACAGCAAGCGCGGTAACAATATTTACAAAGATTGTCACGTTTGGTTGGCTAGTAGATTTAGGAATAACTACTGCTAGTGTTGATCCAATAGAGGGATTTACCCGATTCTTATTGTTCTTAGTCCTATGTCTATTATTATTCAAGGGAGCGAAAGCAATTGGTATGGGTGATGGAATTAGCATTGCAATTACAATAGTATTCTCATTATTAACAACTATTTTTATTCCTGGGACTATTCTTTTAGCAGCTGCAACATCTTACGGAACGGTGTTTTCAGTAATTATGTTGGGTATACCTCTTGCTTTGATTGTTGGTGGATATTTTCTGCTTAAGGATTATCCTTGGCCCCGGGCTGGATTAGCCGCATTATTATGGTTCGTAACTAATGAAATGCAAAAACATATGAAAGCATGGATTGTATCTTCACATTATGGGTCAGTTGTAACTTCAGTTGTAAACTTACTTGATTGGGTTGTTTATGCTGCAATAGCTTTCATGGTGTTATCTTTACTTCAAGGTGCAGGTTCATTATTCAGTGGTCGACCCGCAGGAGAGATGGATGCGAGGGGAACAGTAGCTCAATGGTGGAATAAATTTCAAACTAAAGCTAGGAGATTAGAGACTTCTGATATGAATGAATATGTTGAAGATCGTAAAGAAATGAAGAAGATTGAAACTTCTAAAAAAGAAGTAAGAAAGGCAAGTACTTTAGTATTAGCAATTCAGGCTGCTAAAAAAGTAACTAATGCGACAACAGCGTCTGATGTTGATAAAGCGGTTAAGGCAGTAAGAACTTCTATAGAAAAAGCCGAATCAGAAATGGGCCGAGTTAAAAGTCGAACAAGAAGACAGCAGAGAAAATATCATAAGGCTGTTGATTTACTTAAAGAAAAAAAATCAGAACTTAAAGACAAACAAAAAGATGTTGATCGGATTGAGCTTTTAGAAAAAGATATTTTGGAAAAACACAAGGAAGTTGAAGTTGCTTTAAAGGATGCACTTAGTGCTTATGATAGTAAAGTTGCTGCTCCATTGGTTTCTTTCAATACTTTGATGGCAGCAGTTACAACTTGGCCTAAGACATTTGCAGTAACGAGCAAGATTGGCATAGCAGTTGGTGAACTGGTGACGGCTCTTGCAACTACCGGAGACTTAAGCAAAAATGTTACAAAGGCGGAAGCGGCAGAGGCAGCAGCAATGGCGGATATGAGTGGAGTAATTGTTGAAATTCAAGAGTTGCTGAAATGGACTCCTAACGGCTCGGATTAAATCTTTTTTCTTTTTTCTTTTTTCTTTTTATTTTATCTCTTATATAACGAAATTCTTATAAACCATTAATCTTTACTTAACTCTATGAAAAAGAAGTGGATGTTGATTGGATTACTTTCAACTCTAATTATTCCAACTGCTTTAGCAGATATAGGGAGCACATTACAAAATGTTTGGTTTAGAATTCTAGGAGTTGGAAGTTTAAGTTTCTTAGGAATTTCCGACGGTTCTTTAGTTGTAGCATTTACTCGAATATTAATTTGGATTCTAATGTTTACTGTATTCTTCGCTTTAACAACGTCTTTAGGCGGTACTAAAGGGTCATTATCTTTCCTTAAAAGAAATCATTCTTTAGTAATCTCTTTTGTAATTGCAACCATTGCTGCAGTTTTCTTACCCGCACAAGTTTTACTTGCTACTGGCGCAGGCTGGGCAACAGCAATTGCTTTAATCTTAATGGGTGGACCAATAGTTGGTATAGCTTTTTTACTTTGGAAATTTCCAGGTCAAGGAAATGAAACTAAATTCACTGTAATTGTTAAAATATTACTTTGCTTACTACTGTTTTGGATCTTATCAGCAATGAAGTTCCATGTTGGGAGGATGATCTAAAATGGCAGAATTTATTAGTAATGTGGTTGGAAATTCTGTTAACCAGTTTATAGATGGTGCCATGACAATTGTTATTATAATGATTGTTTGGTATTGTATCAAATTTTTCTTAGTAACTCCTCCAACTAAAGAAGAGAAGGCAGCTAGGCGTGAAGAAGAGATGGAACGTGGTAAGAAGTTCTGGGGCAAAGTTAAAGAGAAAGGCAAAGAATCTGGTATAAAGCAAGAAAAAGAAAAAAAGAAAAATAAAATCAGTCCTGCTAAAAAACATATTGTTAAGGCCCAAGAAGCTTCTGAATATGCTATGGAATCTATTCGAAGAGCAGCAAAACCAGCAGATGTTAAGAAAATAACTGGGGGAATAGAAGACTTTGAACATCATTTACATAAATCTTGGAAATACCTGAAGTTATTAAGAAGAGATGCTACAGATAATAAAGATAAAGATGCAATCCATGAAATTATGGTGCTAATTGAAGCAGAAAAAGATAATATTAAAAAAATAAAGGCAAACTTCCCTAAATTTGATACTGATTGGGTCGCTAATATTACTCCTATATTAGATGAACTAAAGACTCTGAGAGGTTCTGTTCATGCAGTTTGGAATAAAATGATGGAATATCATGAAAAATAAATATCTTTAAAATTATTTTTTCAAATATTATTCAATGAAATTAGAAAGATGAAAAAAACACTCTTATTTTATTTTACGTTCATTTTAAGTATTCCTTTCGCATTAGCTGATATTGGGAGTACAATCCAGAATGTCTGGTTTAAAATTCTTGGAATTGGGAGTTTAAGTTTTTTAGGAATTGCAGACGGTTCTTTAGTTGTAGCATTTACCAGAATATTAATTTGGATTTTAATATTTGCAATTCTCTTTGCTTTAACAACTTCTTTAGGTGGATATAGTGGACCACTATCATTTCTTAAAAAGAATCATGCTGCAGTAATTTCTTTTATAATTGCAACCATTACAGCAATTTTCTTACCAGCGCAAGTTTTACTTGCAATTGGTGCGGGTTGGGGGACATTGGTTGGATTAATCCTAATTGGGTCACCAATCCTGGCCATTGCTCTTTTGTTTTGGAAATTACCGAATGACCCTTGTCCTTATTTAATGTTAAAGTTTTTTTTAAGCCTACTCATTTTTTGGATTTTATCAGCAATGAAGTTCCACACTGGAAAAATGATAACTACGGCTAGCCCAGTTATTTCTACTGTGCAAGATTTTATTGATTATGCTATGATTATTATTATCCTCATTGCAATCTACTATTTTATTCGATGGTTAATGTGTCTTTTTGGCCATCTTTCTGGTGGCGACGGAGAATTCGTAAACCCATTCAAATTTGCTAAAGTTCATGGAGACATTTTAGACAAGAATACAAAAGCACCATTAAAAAGCAGAATTACTTTAGAACGAAATGGGAAAGTAATCAACACTAAGAATTGTAATGGTAAATATGAATTTGGATTCTTAAAACCAGAAGAATATAAAGTCATTTCTCGACCACATAAAGCAGAGTATGATCTACTAACTAACACCATTACTTTGGCCCATAAAGATAACAAAGAATCTAGTTTCCTTCATAAGAAAGGTTCTTCTGGTGAAAAAGGAAAGTTACATGGAATTATAATTGATAAGGAAACAAGAGTTCCGATTAAAAGTAAGATTTCTTTAATTAAAGATGGAACATTTATACGATATCACTACTACACTGGTAATTATAAGATTGAAAACTTAGATCCTGGTAATTATAAGCTTATTTCCGAACCGGTAGACCCGAAGTACAATAAGATTACCACAGAAGTTATTTTAAGTGGTGGTGAATCTAAAGAAGCTGATTTCTTGCATGAAGTGGGAGAAGATGGAAAGGGCAAGTTTTATGGAACTATTAAAAACGATAAAAACAGTAAAATAAAAGGTAAAATTTATTTGATGAAAGGAAGAACCCTGATTAAGGAATCCCCTTTCATTGGAGATTATGAATTTAAGGATATAGAACCTGGAACTTACGAATTGGTTTCTAAGCCTACAAATAAAAGATACAAGGAGATTAGAAAAACAGAAAGTTTAGCATCAAAAGAAGCTAAAGAAGTTAATTTTGTCCATCCTAATACTAGTCCTGGACCAGGTCCAGAAAAAACAGACTGGGGAGCTTATTTGTTTAAAACTATTAATTACATACAACTAAATGTGATTATGCCTCTTGAAGATGATTCTGGAGATGCCACTACTCACATAAAAAATGCCGCGCGTAGTTGGGGCGTGGCTAAAAGAATGATGGGCAAAGCAATTGAACTTGCTGAACGCTATTTTGCGTTCATTGAAGCTAACAGAGATTTAACTCCTGAAGTTAAAAAAATGATGGTGGATTTCCTTGAGAAGCTGAATCGTTTAAAGGGAGCTATGAAGAAGAAAAAGCCGTGGTTATTTAATTTAACTGATCGAAAAGAGACTGCAAGATTAATGAGGGAACATTTTACTCTTGCATTAGGAAAGTATCAAGAGCAAACAGGAAAAATAGTTCAGGAAATAACAAAACTACCTTTAAAACCATAAGAAAATAATTTGATAAGAATTTATTCTACTTGAATTTTTGTTCCTAAAGATTGACCAGGCAAACCTTTTTCTTCAAAAATAACTCTAACATTACCATTTCTACCATGTAAGGCAGAAATCTTTCCTTTAATTACAGTTCCAGACGGAGAAGTCCAAGATGCAGTCTTACCAATAACTTTTTCAGCTTCTTCTGCTGTATCAGCTACTTTGATAATCATCTGCTTAGTATTTTGATGATGTCTTCCTTGTCTAAAATGCATTACTGTTGCTTCCATATTTTAGTCTAAAACTTGCAGCCCTTTAAAAAGGTTTTTGTTTGAAATCACTCAGATCTTGAAATCAAAGAAAAAGGAGTTTTTCTGTATGGTTTTTGTTATTTCTTATATAATGGTCTTGAATGGTTAAATATACTAAATTTAAATCCCTAATATCTTGTGTTTAGTAATCTTTATATATTTCATAAACTTCTGTTTTATAGAGGTGTTATTATATGTCAAAAAACTTTATAGATGAATTAATTGATCGGGTTTCTCAACATTTAGACTTATTGAAAGCTTTAACTCCCAAAGAGATTAAACTACTACTTCAAGAACTTAAGAAAGAGAAAGAAGTCTGGAACAATCTTGCTTCTGGTAACAGAGATTATTTTGAAAGAACTTTGACCATGCCTACAGACGAAGCTTTAATAGGAGCAATTCCTCATCTTGTACAGGCTTTACCCCATAGATTAGGTTTTATTGGAAGCATAGCTAAAAAAGGAGATGAAATTGGCGATCCTGCCTTTGATGATGTTATTTCTGGAAAAAGAAAATTATCTGAGCTTACACCAACAGAATTAATCAAATTTTTAAGAGACTTCTTTAATAGCGATAAAGTTTCAAAATTCTTAAATGAAGGGGTTTTTAATAACCACAAACGAACTGTGTCGGCTTGGATTGAAACTTACGATCGAAGACATGCTAATAAGGGTCCTGCTGAAGCAGCGGCTTATATTGAAGAAAAGAGAGAGAAAATTATTGGTCTTTTCATCAAATCTGTTCTTCCAAACATGATGGGTGCTATTGCCAGAGGAACGGCTTAATCTCTCCATTTTTTCTCTATTTTTAATGTCTTAATAATACAAATCCTTAAAAATACTAACAATCCAATAAAGCCAATGATAAAGGGACAAGTGGTAGCTGGAGATTTCTCTAAAATAGTTATGCGTGTTAAGGCAGACCAAGATGTGGAGTTAGGAGAATTAATGGTTATTGAAACTCCTCAAGAGAAATTTATTCTGCAAGTTTATGATCTTCTTTACGGCAGTCAAATTTCTCAACAGAACTTAGAAATGGTTGCTGGAATGAATTTAGAAGAAAGTTCTTTTTCAATTATGGATGAAAGTTTAAGAAATTATCAGTTGGCATTACTCAAACCAGTATTAAATATCGCAGAAACAAGTAAAACTTGTAAAAAACTGCCAGCATTCTTTTCAAAAGTCAGAGAAATAACTAAAGACGACCTTTCGTTCATAACAAAACCGGACCATCCTTTATTCTTGGGAAACTTAAGAAGTGGCAGTAAAGAAATGGACTTTAAAATTTTCTTACAAGGGAAAGATGTTCTGTCTCATCATGTTTTAATTCCTGCATCTACTGGAAAAGGAAAATCAAATTTAATGAGTTGTATTTTGTGGGATATCTTAAGTCATAACTACGCCGGAATGTTAGTTCTTGATCCCCATGACGAATATTATGGCAGAACTGGACTGGGATTAAAAGATCATAAAAACAAAGATCAAGTAAGTTATTATACTCCTAGCCGTCCTCCTCCTGGAGCAAAATCATTAAAGATTAATATTAGCAAACTAAAACCAGAACATTTTCAGGGAGCGATTGCTTTATCAGATCCGCAGAGACAATGTTTATCTGCATATTATAGAAAATTCAAAGATAATTGGATTCTTTCAATTTTAGAAGAAAGAAGAATTGAAGGGGTTTCTTTTCATGAAGATACTATCTCTGTAGTTAAAAGAAAATTAATCTCTTTGCTTGGAATAGAAATTAATGATAATCAAGTTTATTGTCAAGGTGTCTTTGATGATGTTGCTGGAGAAAATACTATCACCGAAATTTGTCAAGACCTAGAACAAGCTAAAATTGTTATTATTGATACTAGCTTATTTTCTGGAGCAATAGAAATTCTGATTGGAAGTTTAATTACTAGTGAAATATTTAACAAATATAAATATTATAAGAAGCAAGGCAATCTTGATGATAAACCAGTTATTTCTGTTGTTCTTGAAGAAGCACCAAGAGTATTAGGAAAGAAAATTTTGGAACAAGGAAGTAACATCTTTGATACTCTTGCTAGAGAAGGAAGAAAGTTTAAAGTTGGACTTATTGCCATAACACAACTTCCATCAGAAATACCAAAAAACATTCTTGCTAATATGAATACTAAAATCATTCTAGGAATTGAAATGAATTCTGAAAGGCAAGCGGTAATTGAATCTTCTCCTCAGGATCTTAGTCAAGATAATCGTAACATTGCTTCTTTGGACCGGGGTGAAGCTTTAGTAACTTCTACCTTCACAAGATTTGCAGTGCCAATAAGAATACCTTTGTTTAAAACATTAGCAAAAGCAGAGTTTAAAGAACAACCACTACAAAGTTTTTCTGGAATCAATTTAAATTAGTTATTAGTTAGTTATTTAAACCTAAAGGATTTAACAAAGAGTATGAAACACAAGTTTAACATTTCATTAATTTTAGTAATGATGTTCTTAATAGCACAATTTTTAGGAATTGCCATAATCTATAATAATATTGATGTTGAAAAAAGTTCAGGAGATCAAACCATCTTTAAAGAAATCCCTTTCTTAGAACGTCCTCCTGTGCAAGAGAATTATTCTTTCTTACCTATAATTTTTGCAGTACTTATTGGTACGGCCTTTTTATTACTTTTAATGAAATATAATTTAACTTGGGTTTGGAAGATCTGGTTTTTATTGGCGGTAGTAATGGCCCTTACAATAGCCTTTGGATCATTTATTCCTTATGCCATTGCTTTATTTTTGGCATTGGTACTTGGCTTTTGGAAAATATTCAAACCAAACTTTTGGGTTCAAAATATCACGGAACTGTTTATCTACGGAGGATTGGCAGCAATCTTTGTTCCTCTTTTCAATGTTTTTTCAGTTGTAATCTTGATGATTTTAATTGCACTTTATGATGCTTATGCTGTCTGGAAATCTAAACACATGATCACCTTAGCTAAATCACAATCAAAAGCGAAGATTTTTGCAGGATTATTAATTCCTTATAGTTTAAAGAAAAGTAAAGCTAAGATTTCTCATAAAATCTCTAAAACTAAAACTCTAGCAAAGAATAAATTGAAAAAGATATCCAAAAAAACATCAAAAGGAAGAGTTGCTATGCTTGGTGGCGGAGATATTGCTTTCCCAATAATCTTCGCGGGGGTAATGTTAAAAGAATTTGGGCTTTGGCAATCCTTAATAATTCCATTCTTTGCCTTAGCAGGACTAGTAACATTATTATTAATTGGAAAAGAAAAGAAGTTCTATCCGGCTATGCCATTCATCTCTACAGGTTGTTTAATTGGCCTGGCAATAATTTACTTAATTAGTAATATCCTTTAACTGGGCTTTTGGGATGATTGCCATAATTTTGCGGCGAAATTAATAATCCATCTTTAGCAGAAACTGTTTGTACTCCAGTAATTCTTTGCACTTCTCTTGCTTCTTGAATAGGATCTGCTCTAATCATCTCTAACCCAAAATGAGTCATAATTGCCAATTTTGGACGAACATGAGAAATAATCTTTATTGCTGCTTCTGTGTCTAAATTCATTCCTTTTGCTTTATTTCCAGGGTAAGGAACATTTAAGATTAATATGTCTGAGCCAGTTAACTCTTCTAATAATTGGTCATTTATTTTCGTATCTCCTGTATAACTTAACGTAAATTTTGGACAGAAGAATTTAAACCCAATTGCTGTCTCATCTGTATGTTCAGCAGAAAGGGCGTTAATTTCAGTTAATTCTATTCCTACTTTATGATTTTTTTCTAACGGAATAATCTTTTCAACTTGCTGTTGGTGATGTTTAGTTATCGCTGGATAATTGTTTTCATTACTCTGAAAGATAGATTTACTGCCTAGAATTATGCCTCGTTGTTCTATTCCAGAATGAGTCATGGCATCAATTACTATATTCAAATCATTACAATGATTTAAATGATTATGAGAAACTAAAATTGCGGTATTGTGGTGTAAATTAATTCCGTACTCCGTAGCTTTAGTTAAAGCTCCTGGTCCTGGATCTAAATGGAACTGTAACTCTTCTACTTGAAGAATTATTCCTCCAGAAGCTCTTAATTGTTTACTTACAACTGCTGAACTTCCAGCAGTGCCTAAAAATATTATGTTTGCCACTATTGTTCCTCTTACTAATCTGAGAACAAACAAGCTTAATAAATATTATTATCCTCAAAAACCATAATACTGGGACATGGTTTTTATTTCTTGCTGGGTTTAATACTATTATTGCTTTCTAAGACAATCAATAACGTCGGCATGTAGTATACAAATTAACCTTATTTCGGATGAAGTCAATAACACCATAATTCTTATAAATACTTCTTGGCTCAAAACCACTATAGTTTCCATGGGGGTGGAATTAAAATGAATCATAATAATATGCAACCAATTTTCATTCTTCCTGAAGATACTCAAAGAACTTCTGGAAGAGATGCACAAAGAGAAAACATTGCTGCTGCTAAGGCGGTAGCGCAGACAGTTCGCACAACTCTTGGACCAAAAGGAATGGACAAGATGATTGTTGATTCCATGGGCGATGTCATTATTACAAACGATGGTGTTACGATCTTACAAGAAATGCAAATTGAACATCCAGCAGCAAAGATGATTGTTGAAGTTGCAAAGACACAAGAAGATGCTGTTGGAGATGGCACAACTACTGCCGTTGTTCTTGCTGGAGAATTGTTAAAGAAAGCTGAAGACTTACTTGATCAAAACATTCATCCAACTGTTCTTGCTAAAGGTTATAGGTTAGCTGAAGTAGAAGCACAACGTTTTCTTAAAATAATCGCAGAAGATATTTCTTTAGAAAATAAAGATTTGATGAAATCAATTGTAATTACAGCTATGACTGGCAAAGGCGCAGAATCAAATAAAGAATATTTGGCAGATTTAGTTGTTAGGGCTGTTAAAGGAATTGCCCAGGCTGTTGACGGAAAAACAAAAGTTAATATCCAGAACATTAAAATTGAGAAACGAATTGGTAATAGTTCTAACAATAGTGAGTTAATTGAAGGAATTGTTTTAGATAAAGAGAGAGTACACTCACAAATGCCTAAATTGGTAGAAAATGCCAAGATTGCTCTTTTAGATTCTTCATTAGAAATTAAGAACACAGAAATTGATGCTAAGATTCAAATTACTGACCCTTCTCAATTAAATGCATTCTTAGAACAAGAAGAACGTTCATTAAGAGAAATGGTTGAAAAGATTAAGCAAAGCGGAGCAACTGTTTTATTTTGCCAGAAAGGTATTGATGATCTTGCTCAACACTTCTTAGCTAAAGCCGGAATTTTTGCTGCTAGAAGAGTTAAGAAAAGTGATATGGAAAAATTATCACAAGCTACTGCTGCCAATATTGTTGGAAATTGGAGGGAGTTAAGTTCTGAAGATTTAGGTTTTGCTGGAATAGTAAAAGAAGAACTTATTGCCAACGAAGAAATGATTTTTGTAGAACATTGTAAGAATCCAAAAGCAATGACCTTACTTGTACATGGTGGAACGGATCATGTTGCAGAAGAAATTAGAAGAGCGGTAACGGATGCTCTTGGAGATCTAGCTGCAGCATTATCCGAAGGAAAAGTAGTTGCTGGTGCCGGTGCTGTTGAAGTTGAATTAGCCTTAGCTCTGAAACGTTATTCTACTACCTTTAGTGGGAGAGAACAATTAGCAGTACATGCATTTGCTGAAGCCATGGAAGTAATTCCCAGAACATTAGCAGAAAATGCAGGATTGGATCCAATTGATATTTTAACAAAACTAAGATTAGATCATCAGCAGCAGAAAAAATGGTTTGGTGTTAATGTTTTTACTGGAGAAACAATGGATGCTTGGCAATATGGAGTTATTGAACCATTAAAAATTAAAACTCAGGCATTAAGCAGTGCAGCTGAAGTGGCAGAAATGATTCTTAGGATAGACGACGTTATCATGGGTGGAAAACAAGATTCTCGAACTATGCCACCGGGAATGCCGGGTATGGGATAAATTTTTCAACATATTTTCCAAACTGTTCCCAAACTCTTTTAAACTCTTTTTATTTTCCTTTATTTCTAAATGAAAATAACTAATTTATTATCTTTATTTCGAATTGTAGTTCTTCCTATCATTATTTTTTTAATTTATCAAGAAACTGCATCTGCACTTCTTTGGGCAATTATCTTATTGATTCTAGCTTTGATCAGTGACTTTTTAGATGGACACTTAGCAAGGCGGTTAAATGAAAAGACTTTAGTTGGCTCTTTTTTGGATCCGTTTGCAGATAAGATTCTTGTTGCGGGATTACTTTTAGTTTTTGTTCTACGGGGAAGCTTTTCTGCTTGGATATTAGCATTCTTTATTTTTCGTGATATTTTTGTATTTATTATTCGATGGTTTGCTTCGCATTATAACTTTCGTGTTTATGAACAATGGCACGGTTCATTGATGACTTCATCACAAGTAGGGGTTGTCCTTTTTCTTTTAATTAGCGACTTTTTCATTTACAAAGGATTAACTGAAGATGGGTTTTATGTCCTTTCTGAATTGTTGGTTGTTTTGGTAACTATCATCGCTATTATGCTTTCACTCCTTTCAATTGTTTATTATCTTACTAGCTTTCTTAACAAAAAAAGAACAATTGCTAAGATGGGAAAGGAAATTAAAAATGAGAAACTAGTAATTCTTGCTAATAAGAAAGCTCGTGGTTATCAAAATAAATATAGGAAACATCTTTTAAAAGTTTTTGCTAAAAGAAGGCACGCCAAAATTATTTACCTTTCTTCAAGACAGAAGAGTATGTTCAAGGGAATAGAACATAAAATTAAAGATTACTCGCATGTTGTTATTGCTGGTGGTGATGGTTCATTTGAAGGAGCATGTAATTATAAGCCCCTACATAATAAATCTCTTGGTTTCTTTCCCCTCGGGGCAGGGAATGCTTATTATTCTTACTTTTATCGAGGAAATAGATTTGAATATTTACGTTCAAGATTTGACTTCAGAGAAATGAATTTAGACCTGTTAGAAATCAAATCTGAACTAGGCACATTTTACACTACTTTCTTTGCTTTAGGTATTGATGCTGAAGTAATTCGTTTGGCTAATAATAGGACCAAGAACGGACTTTTGGATTATCTTCAAGCTGCTTGGAAGGCATGGTGGACTTCTCGAGCAAGTTATGACTTAAAGTGTAAGGTCGACAAAAGGCATTATAATCTGGAAAACTGTACCAGCTTTAATGCTGGAAAAATTCCTTACTATGGATTTGGAATCAGAGCTTTACTAGGAGATGTAAAACCAAATGATGGGAATGTTTATGGGCTTACAGTTGTAAATACTCACAGTTTTTATTCCAATAAGTTAGCCAGACTTTGGTCTTTAATCCTGACTGCAATAAATTTGCACAAACATCCTGTTATTAGTCTAAAGGGAAAGAACATGAAAATAAAGGGGGAAGTTCCTTTTGCCATTCAAGTTGGAGGAGAATTCGTAGGATACACTTCTTGGGTTAATATTAAAGTTGGAAGAAAGCAAAAAGTTCTTGTTATATAATCTCTTTATTCATTTACTTACTTATCTAAATACTTTGGTATTTTCCATTATATAATTATTGTCCAGTGGTGATTTGTCGAAAGATTTAAATAGGTGCTAGTTCTTTTGTTTTCTTATGACACAAACCAGAAGTGATTGTATTCATCATCAGCAATAAATTCTCTAGTTTTAACTATAATAAATATTCTAACTCTAAAATAAGTAGATTTATCAATTCTTTTAACATCTCCGGAAAGATTTTTAAAAGAAGTAATGTTCTACAAAATAATTATAATGGCGGCTGTCGTATAACGGTTAGTATTTGGGTCTGTGGCACCCAAGGAGGGGGTTCGATTCCCCCCAGCTGCCCTTCTTATTCATTTCATCATTCTTAGGGCTAGCTATGCCCCTTAACATTGTTTATACTTAACTAGAGTTCTCTTTTGAAATTTTTATTATCAGAATTCTAGATGATACTACGAAAAAGCCGCTTGGGCTATAAGCATGGAAGAAAAATGGCAAAACAAGAAATAAAAACCGAAACGAACTGGGCAGGAAAAAGTAAGGAAGTTATCTACGAGGGAGGAAAGAAAGTTGGTGAGACTAGGCATGAAACTACTTTTTTCGGAACTCCTCAAGATAGAACTTATGATACAAAAGGGAATCAAGTTAGTGAGACTAGGCATGAAACTACTCTCTTTGGAACTCCCCGAGATAGAACTTATGATACAAAAGGTAACCAAGTTAGTGAAACCCGGCAAGAGAATACTCTTTTTGGTAAAAGAACAGTTATTGTCGAAAAGGGTCAAAAGGTTGCAACCATTAAAAGAAATCCCACTTTTGGAGATGCTTTAAGTGGATATAATGGAAGAAAATCTGTAGAAGGATACAGCGGAAGAGATATTGATCCTTTAACTAGAACTACTCGTTCTGGAGTTTCTTCTTCTTCTTCTGGTGTTGGGGCTGGAGGGAATACTTCCTCTAGAAATTATGGTCCTCAAAATAAAAACCAACCAAAGCCAGGTTCTCCTTTAGATACAGTTTTGCAAGCTAAAGAAGAATTTGAGTTGTCAGGAGAGAGAAAATGGACTACAGAACGTTTAATGTCTGTTCTAGGTGGAAAAAGGGACATCTCTTTTATTACAACAGAAATGAGATATCTTGCCCAGAATGGCAGCGATGACCTAAGGAAGGCAGTAATGGGGGCATTGGATGGTCAAGAGCTAAAAAGGCATTTTATGACAGATCGGGTTGAATTAACTAAAGGAGATTTAAGTAAGCTTTCCAAACCAACTTTAGAACTAATTGTTGAAACTGGCTATCCAAATGAATTATTTGAAGGTGCAATTAAAAGAGTCCATTCAGATCGTGCTTTAGCAAAAACTGCAAAATACAAGGAAGGCAGAATTGGCATGTTAGCAGCAAGAAA
>Ga0233431_1001200_pt1 | contig 46725 bp, 39 predicted proteins | sample SI_118_April2016_FD_179867 | JGI IMG/M metagenome (GOLD analysis project Ga0233431, IMG submission 179867) | Seawater microbial communities from Saanich Inlet, British Columbia, Canada - SI_118_April2016_200_MG | ecosystem: Environmental > Aquatic > Marine > Inlet | place: Canada: British... | reverse complement strand
CGGGCATTGGTGCGCGCCGCACGCCGGATGACCTTTACCGCCCGTTCCCGCAAGGCGATGGTGTGGTTCTTCTTATAAGCCGCATCCGCTGCTGCCACAGCGTCTTCCAGCCGGTCAAAAACGCCATCATTCCCCTTGTCCCGGGAAGGACCCAATAAAGCGTCGGAGGTATCAAGCTGCTCAAGCACCTGCCTGACAATAGACTCCAGTTCCTGTGTTGGAATAGCCATTGTGAGCTCCAGTGAATATCAAAGTTCAGTTAAAAGTACTATTTATTATAAAGTGTATCTTTTCCGGAGGTTACCTGATCTACAATACCGACAACGCTCAGGTCCAGGGGGGGCTTGCCCTCCATGATCATACGGGCTGAACTGCCCCTGACCAGGAGCACCATTTCACCCTCGCCCGCACCCATGGTGTCCGCGGCTACTTGAGCCGGAAAGACCACCTTCCCCTCGGGGTCTACGATATCCACCAGAAGAAAGGTCAGATTGGGTAAACCCAGGTCGCGTACTGTAGAGACCACTTGTCCCACTACTTTTCCCAGTTCCATATGAATTCCCCCACCGCAAAGTTGGCGGTTACTTCTTGCTCTTTTTGCTTTCTGTTTTTGCCGCCTTGGCAGCCTTGACCGGCTCAAAGAGGGGACCGATCTCATCTTCTATAAATTTGTCCACCCCATCAGCGGCCCGGGCGATGAGATTGCTGTTAACGCAATCGCCGACCCTGGCAGCAGCGGCCTTGCCCGCATCCACCGCAGCCTTGCAGGCAGCTAGATCACCCGTGCAGATAACACTGAGCAGAGCGGCATCCGCATTACAAACCGTTTTCACCCGCACTTGTGCGGTTTTTACCATGGCGTCCGCCGCCTCAATGGCGGCCACCAGCCCCACCGTTTCCACAAAACCCAATGATTCGTTTGATGACATGATAACCTCACTTATGACGTCAAAAAAATATGCCCCGTCGTTACATAATGTATCGTAAAACCTGGGGATCAATGTTGCTGATTACCGCCTTGCGCACCAGAAGTCCATTTTCAGCAACCGCTCTCGCCCCCGCTTTCACCGCCGACTCAACCGAAGCCACATCGCCTGCGAGGGTGCAAAAGGCTTTCCCCCCCAACCCCATGGCGATGCGCACCTCTATGAGGGACACATTGGCCGCTTTAACGGCCAGGTCGGCAGCCACAATGGATGAAGCCGCTGAAAAGGTCTCAATAACGCCCAAGGCATCTCCCACGATTTCTTCGATGGCGCAACTCATGGCGGTGATGACATCAGGATGGATGTTGGGGATGATGAAATGATCCACAATCGCATCCCCTGCGTGGGCCAGCCCGGTATCAACCGATGCCTGTACGGCCGCTACCCCGGCATGTACGCCGACCAGGAACTTGCCGGGACAGATGGTTTTGAGCAGCAGTACCTCAACAGATGCGGCTTTCACCATACGGTCAGATGCCTCTATGCCCGCAGCGATGCTGTTGAATTCGATCATGCCCACCGCTTGGATATGGATTCCCATTTCAGGACCTTTCAATAACCACCGAGTCGCCCACCTGATCAACCTTCCCGGAAATGGAGGCATGGATTCTGGCCCCCAAAGCGTTCTCCGGTATCTCGCCTATGATATCGCCCATTCTCACCCTGTCTCCAACCTTTACCATCGGATTCGCAGGCGCTCCGATGTGCTGGCTCAGGGGAATCATGACCCTTTCAGGCTCAAATGCACCGCCATCATGGGGATGGATATCCATGTAGCGGTCAATACCTAGTTTGATGGCCAGGCGTGGAACCGGAATTTTACGGTAATCCCTCAGAGCCGACTGTTGGGGCCGCACCTCCCTGGCTCCTTCGTAAGAGACACCCTGCCCTCCGAATGAACCTTTCAACGCCGCGTTAATGCGCCGGGGTGACAGCCGCATGGGACAACTGAACAGTTCGCAAACACCACATTCACAGCACAATAACGCCTGCATGGCCCCCATGGCGGTATCCTCGCCGCCGCTGAAGGCCCGCATCACTTTGTGGGTCTCGAAGCTGTGCCCCACCAGGTAACGTGGACAGAGATCGGTGCAGTAGCGGCACTGGATGCAGGCGGTGGCCGCCCGTTTTCGCATCACTTCAAGAGAGAGCGTCGCGCATTCATGGAGATAGTGCCCCCGTGGAAGTACGATAACGCCACCGCTGGTTTTGGTGATAACCGCCTGGTCCATATCCCGGGATGTATCCAAAAAACGACCCATCATGGGTCCCCCCATGACATAAACCGGGTCATCAATCGCCGGTCCGCCGCACTTCTCTATGCAATCAACCACCCTTGTCCCGATGGGAACCCGTATCACACCGGGGCGCTCTACTTCACCGGTCACCGTGACCACCTTTTGGGTCACCGGTCTGGCATCCATGGCCTCATTCACGGAATAGAGGGTGCCTACGTTGGACACCAGCGCACCCACCGCTTTGGGCAACCCCAGAGGGGGTATGGTTTCTCCGGTGATTTCATGCACCAGGATGTGTTCATCGCCGGCGGGATAAAAGTTGTCCAATTGGATCAATTCCAGCAACGCATCATCCATGCAATTCCGGAAAGCTTTTGCGGCGCCTGCGTATTTCCGTTTGATGGCAATAACACCCCGGGAAGCCCCGGTCGCTTTTACCACCGCCTTCAGGGCTTGCACGATTTCAGGGGCATGGTTCCGCATGATATACCGGTCTGAATAGAGCAACGGCTCGCACTCGCAGCCATTGGCGATTACCGTCTCCACCGAAGTGGCGTATTTGACGTGGGCCGGAAATCCCGCCCCGCCCTCACCCACCACCCCGGCATCGCGTACCATGCCTATGAATGCGTCAGTATTCATGCCCTTTCCGACGGGGGACGTCCCCCGCTTCCCATATTTATTTCTTCAGAGGGAAGACCTTTTCCAGATCGCTGTGAGGACGCGGAATCACGTGCACTGCGACCACTTCGCCCAGGCGCTTTGCCGCAGCCGCTCCGGCATCGGTGGCAGCCTTGCAGGAAGCCACATCGCCTCTCACGATGGCGGTTACCAATCCAGCGCCGATCTGTTTGTATCCCACCAACTCTACCCGGGCGGCTTTAACCATGGCATCAGCCGCTTCAATCAGTGCCGTAAGTCCCTTGGTTTCGATCATGCCCAAAGCATCCATAATTTTTACTCCTTAAATTAAATGTTTACTTGATTGCTGACTAATTCAGCAGGTTGCCGCGTTCCAGACAGAGCCCGATAACAGCCACCTTGAAAATATCCTTGGCGCTGCACCCCCGGGACAGATCATGCCAGCCGCGCTCAAACCCTTGTAAAAACGGCCCCATGGCCGTATAGCCCGCCAGTCGTTGTACCATTTTATAAGCAATGTTCCCCGCCTCCAGGGAGGGGAAGATAAACACATTGGCCTTGCCTTCGATGATGCTGCCCGGAGATTTGAGCGCCGCCAGATCCGGAACCGACGCCGCATCGAACTGGAGCTCCCCATCCACCATAATATCCGGAGCGCGTTTTCGAATTTTCTCCACCGCCTCGCTGACCAGATGGGCGCGGGGATGGTTGGAACTGCCCTTGGTGGAAAAGGAGAGCAGGGCCACCCTGGGTTCCTCCCGCAGGAGGTTCCGGGCTTTTTCAGCCGAAACGATGGCAATATCGGCCAGCGTGTCGGGCGACGGCTCAGGGACCACCGCGCAGTCAGCAAAAATATACTTGCGCTCCCCATCGGGAGAGAGCATGAAAAGAAAACTGGACACCGTGCTGATGCCGGCTTTCTTGGGTAAAATGTTAAGCCCGGCACGGATAACGTCCCCGGTGGAAGAGAGGTTCCCCGCCACACCTATTTCAACATCCCCCCGTCTGACCATCATTGCGGAAGCTGCCAGGGAACTGCCCATCAACTCCCAGGCTTCCTTTTCGGATACCGGTTTATTCTTCTTCCTGCGAAGGGCCAGGTAGGTTTCCACGTTCTTTTCAAGCAGAGTGGGGCTGGTATGATCCACTACGGTGAACCCCGCCGCGTTAATTCCGTTCTGGCGTATCTTATCCCGTACCGCAAAAGGTGATGCCACCAGTACCGGCTCCGCCAGACCCTGCTTTTTCAATTGACTGGCGGCCTCCAACACCCGGTTGTCCAGGCAGTCCGGAAATACCAGTGTGCCCGGCTGGCGACGGCAGGTATCCATACATTGTTCCAAAGCGTCCAAACGTTTAGGTTCCGTCATTTTCACTTTTTGAGACTGTTAACGCAAGCCAGCTTCACCCGTCCGGGAGTGCTGTAGAGCACCTCGGTCCCCCGGGGCAGATAAATCATGTCGCCCTGTTTGACCACCGAAGTCTGGCCGTCCACCGAAAGGTGCAGTTCCCCGTCTACGACGATATCGATTTCGTTTTGGTCCACCACCCGATTGAATGAGGCTTTGGACCATTCCATATATCCACCGGCGAGCGTTGAGTCGTCTCCGCACCTGAATGCATCCATGACCGTCACTTTTTCTTCCACCGGGATCTGGTCGCTCAATTCGCCCGGGATCATGTTGCCCTTTATGAAGCAAACCCCACCCACCCGGGCCACAGCCTGGTCAGGGTTGTTTCTAGTGGTGGTGGGGGTTTCGGATAGTTGGGCTGTGGCCACCTGCCGAACCAGATTTTCCAACTTTTCGGGATCCAGATCCAAAGGCAACCGGTCTTTAATCAGGCGGGTCACCTGGCTTACGACCTCTTCGGTCTGGGAAGACGTGACAGCAGCGGATGAAAAGTCCTGTGCAGCGGTTTCATTGATCTCCATTCCCAAAGAAAGGGCTTTGTCTCTGGCCCCGGGAGTAACGATAAATTCACCAAGAGGGGCCTCTATGATCTTACTGCCTGCCTCGGCAGCCTCAACCACATCCGCCTCGGTAATGACCTGTTTACCCATAAACAACCTCCTGACTTCATGCTCCGTTGCGTTTCAGAAAGAAAAGTTCAATCGCACGTCAGACCAGCATGGATTTTCGACCATTCAGGGCCGCGGAAAAACTGCCTTAGAACTGTGTGCAAAATCCAAGCCAAATCAAACGAGGGTTGGGATTTTCCCTCAAAGGGGAACGACACCCGCATTTTGACGTTTTTGAGCCTAACAACGATCCAGGAATATTGCAATTAAAAATGTTGCAGTTTTGCCACCGGCACCTTAAACAGCATCTGTGGACCATTAAGCCACAAAATATTGTAAATTAATTGTTTTTTAATTTCCGCCTGGCCTGAACAAGTATGTGTGATTTTTCCGAAAAATGTCGATGATGCAAAATTGCACCTACCATATTTCCAAGGATTTCACCCAAGCCCCCTGAATTTATGGCTTCCTTGGCTGATGGTGCAAAATTGCAACGGTGGAATCACATTAAATCCAAATAGGTCGACCTTTTTAAAGAGAATGTTATCAAACCATTGAGTGACATGTATTACGCCGGACCTCCCTATTAACCGCGAAACCTTATGCCAGCGGCGTGGTACGGCAATTTGGCATACGGATTTACCTGAACTGGTACGATTCTTGAAAAGGGGAATATGTGTCCCAATATTATAAACCACAAAAAAAGGGAGAAATAACCATGGATTGCTGCCTATCTCCACAAGAACAACTCTTGCAGGACCAAATTGCCGGAAACGAAAATAAATACCGCACCGATAAATGCCATATCCGCGCCTTTAAGATCCTTGACCGGATTCAGAACCTCACCCCCAAGGTGGACATTGAACGGGGAAAATTGTTCACAGAGTCCATGATGGAAACTGAAGGCCAGCCGTTGGTGCTGCGCTGGGCCAAGGCCTTGAGGAACATCGCTGAAAATATGTCTGTTTACATTGACGACGACCAGCTTCTGGTGGGGCGCTCCGGGTGCCAGGGACGCTACGGCACCCTGTATCCCGAACTGGACGGGGACTTTCTGGACCAGGCCGTTCGTGAGCTTTCCGAACGAAACGTTTCACCCTTCACCATTGACCCGGCCGACGCGGACATCATTATAAACGAGATCGCGCCCTACTGGAAGGGGAAGACCTATCACGAAAACCTGGCCAGGGCACTGCCGGAAGAGACGTTGCCGCTCACCTACGATCCCGAAGATACCATGATCTCCCGTTTCATCGTCAATGAAACCTCCTCATTTCGTTCGTCGCTCCAGTGGGTGCATGATTTTGAGAAGGTTCTGAAACGTGGTTTCGGCGGCATCAGGGATGAGGCCCAGGCAAGTCTGGACGCGCTGGACTCCTTCAGCCCCATCGACAACGTTGAAAAGAAACCATTCCTGGAAGCGGTTGTCATGGTCTGTAACGCCATAATCCTCTGGGCCAACCGTCACGCCGCACTGGCCGGACAGATGGCCGCAAAAGAGAGTGATCCGGTTCGCAAAGCCGAACTGGAACGGATCGCGGAGACCTGTGCCCACGTGCCGGAACACCCGGCAAGGAACTTCTATGAAGCCATGCAGTCCCAGTGGTTCACCCAGATGTTCTCCCGCATCGAGCAGAAAACGGGGACCATCATCAGTAACGGGCGCATGGATCAGTACCTGTACCCTTACTACGAAGCCGATCTGGCAGCCGGCACCCTGACCGAGGATGACGCCATTGAGCTGTTCGAATGTATGTGGGTGGGCATGGCCCAGTTTATTGACCTGTACCTTTCCCCCACCGGTGGCGCCTTTAATGAGGGGTATGCCCACTGGGAAGCGGTCACCGTAGGCGGACAGACCTCCGACGGCAGGGACGCCACCAACGATTTGACCTATCTGCTGCTCCGCAGCAAACGGGAGTTCCCCCTGCACTACCCCGATCTGGCAGCCCGGGTGCATACCCGCTCACCCAGGCGTTATCTGTGGGAACTGGCAGAGACCATTAAAGAAGGTTCGGGCTTCCCGAAACTCATGAACGATGAGGAAATCATTCCCCTGCATTTGTCAAAGGGTGCCAGTTTTGAAGAGATTTACGATTATGCCGCTTCCGGATGCGCGGAGGTGCGTATGCCCAACCGGGACACCTATACCAGCGGCTGCGCCTACATCAACTATGCCGCTGCACTGGAGATGACGCTCTACGGGGGACGTATGGAGAAATACGGTGATGAGATCATTGGTCTTGACACCGGCGATCCCACCAAATTCACCGACTGGGAACAGTTCTGGGACACCTACCTGGCCCAACAGCTCAATTTCATCAAACACGCTTTCATCCAGCAGCAAATCGTAATCAACCTGCGCCCCAAACATTTCGCGGTGCCCATGGCCTCTGCCATGCACGACCTTTGCATGGCATCGTGTACCGATCTGCATGAACCGAAGATCGAAGGCGGCATTGATCTCGGTTATTTTGAATGCATCGGTTACGGCACCGTCGTGGATTCTCTGGCTGCCATCAAAAAGCTGGTCTTTGAAGAGAAAAAACTCACACTGGCCGAAATCATTGAGGCCCTGAAAGTGAATTTCGAAGGGAAGGAAAGCATTCAGGCCATGCTGCGCAATGCGCCCGCTTACGGCAACAATGATCCCTATGCCGACAGTATTGCCAAAGCCATTGACCTTGAATCCCTGAAATTCACTGAAAAATACGCCAAGGAGTTGGGCGTTCATCTGGACCTTCGTCTGGTCCCCTTTACCTCCCATGTGCCCTTTGGCAAGGTGATCAGTGCCACCCCCAACGGCAGACTGGCATATTCCGCCCTGTCCGACGGTTCTTCCGCCTCACATGGCGCGGATGTGAATGGCCCCACGGCGGTTCTGCTTTCCAACTTTGCCACCAAAAACTACGATTATCGTGAGAGGGCAGCAAGATTGCTCAATATCAAGCTGACCCCCAATTGTGTCGCCGACGATGAAGGTACCGAGAAACTGATCTCTTTTATCAAAACCTTCGTGGATTTAAAACTCTGGCATATCCAATTCAACATCATCAACCAGGATACCTTGATGGCAGCTCAGAAAGAGCCGGACAAATACCGTAACCTCATTGTGAGGATTGCGGGCTACAGCGCATATTTCTGCGACCTGTCAAAAGACCTGCAGGACGATCTCATCGCCAGGACGGGGCACGCCAGCATTTAACTGTATTCATTGAAAACGGGGGTCTGATGATCCCCGTTTTTCAGTCGATTCGGCAAAGGGTACCATATTTGAGCAATACACCTGACAAGCTTAAAAAAGGGATTGTTTTTAATATCCAGAAATTCTCGGTTCATGACGGGCCGGGCATCAGAACCATTATATTCCTCAAGGGGTGCAGTCTGCACTGTGCCTGGTGCAGCAACCCCGAATCCCAATGGCCGGCAAAACAACTGGCCTACAATCCAAACAAATGCCTCACAGAAAAAGCCTGCAAACACTGTCGTGACGTATGTCCCCACCAGGCGCTTTCGGTGGGGGATGACGGAAAAATACTCTGGGACGCTTCGGCCTGCGACCAGTGTCTCATATGCGCCGATGTGTGCCCCACCCACGCCCTGAATGTCTATGGGTACGAAATATCCGTGGATGATGCCCTTAAACGGGTTGAAGAGGATGAGGCCTTCTACTCCCGGTCCGGCGGCGGGGTCACCCTCAGCGGTGGCGAACCCCTCATTCAGGCGGACTTTTCACTCGCCCTCCTGCGGGAAGCCCGCAAGCGTCGCATCGATACCTGTATTGAGACCTGCGGGAGTGTACCCTGGGAGGTTTTGAGGCAGGCCGGCAGATACCTCAACAGCGTTTATTACGACATCAAATCCATGGACAAAACCGAACACATCAAATATGTGGGTGCATCCAATGAACTTATCCTTGACAATCTTGTCAAACTCAAACAGACTTATTCCGATCTCCTGGTCCGCGTACGAACGCCGGTTATCCCCGGATTCAACGATGATAAAGAGGCCATAGGGGATATTGTGGATTTCATCAGGGATATGCCCAACATTGATTATGAACTTCTGGCCTACCACCGGATGGGGTCACCCAAGTATGGATATCTGGACTGGGAATACCCTCTTGAAGGGGTGAAAAACCTGCCGGATGAGAAGTTTGACGAACTGCGCAGATTTGCCGCTTCCCGCATGAAGCAAAACAGTGAGACGCTAAAATTAAGGGCGGTGGGAGAATAAAAAGGATGTTTTTCAGGTAGAGACAAGGCATGCCTTGTCTCTACTCAAAGCTGCGGCTTGCCGCTTTAGACTTAATAAGGGGTTGCTAAAATGAATGTTATCGATTTTCGGTTCAGGCCCAACACACCCGAGACCGTCACCGGTATTGCCAACAGTAAGATGTGGAAAGAGCTGTGCGAATACATTGATTTTGCCAAAATGAAACCGCAAAGCCTGGCCGAGGTGGTCAACGACATGAACCGCCATAACGTGGTAAGAGCTGTCATCACCGGTCGGGATGCAGAGACTACCTACGGAGCGCCCTCCAACAACGACAGCGTCATCGAGTTTGTAAAGACTTACCCTGACAAGTTCATCGGCTTTGTGGGTCTGGACCCCCATAAAGGCATGAAAGCCATCGAGGAACTAAAGGCCTCCGTCACCGAACTGGGCATGCGCGGGGCTGCCATCGACCCCTATCTGGCCAAGCTTTATGCCAATGACGCCAAATACTACCCCATTTATTCCAAGTGTTGCGAACTGAATATCCCCATCATCTTCACCACGGGCCCGGCGACCCTGGTGCCCGGGGCCATCATCGACCATGTGGCCCCCCGCTACATTGATTTCGTGGCCCGGGATTTCCCGGATCTGAAGATCGTCATCAGCCATGGGGGATACCCATGGGTCAATGAGGCCATCACCGTGGCCGAACGCAACCGAAATGTGTATATTGATCTGTCGGAATACGAGTTTTCTCCCCTGGCGGAAGCCTATGTACAAGCCGCCAACACCATGATCGGGGACAAGATTCTCTATGCCAGCGCCCACCCCTTTGTGGATTTCAAAGACGCCCTGGCCACTTATGAAAAACTGGATTTCAAACCCGAAGTGCGCCGGAAGATCATGCATGACAATGCCGCAAAACTTCTGGGGATCAGCGCGTCACCAGGCGCAACCGGAGCCGCCCAGAGCCCGGCAAAGGTGGAAGACCTGGTGGGAGATATTGTACGCGAAGTGCTTAACCGCCTGGGGCGCTAAGTGGGCATTGACACGGAAAGGAGGTGAAAGGCTCAGGTCTCATACGGCTTTGAATCATCAACCTATTTGGTATTAACCGTCTATTTTCGAGAGGAGAGAAAAATGAAACTTGCCAAGAAAATTGCTTTAGTAACGCTTCTAATCGCCTGCGTGGCCATGTTGGGTATGGCAAACGGCCAGCCGGCACAGGCTGCCGCCAAGAAGTATAAACTGCAGATTCAGACTGCGGTTCCCAATGCCAGCATCTACTTCCAACTGATTCAGCGCATGGCCAAACGGATTGACGACATGTCCGCCGGCCGCCTGAAAGTGGAAGTGCTGCCCGCCGGCGCCATCGTTCCCGTATTCGAGATTCTCGATGCCGTGGACAAGGGCATTGTAAACGGCGGCTTCGCCTGGACCCATTACTGGTCCGGGAAACATCCGGCAGGCTTGCTTTTCTCGGCCCCCACTGCGGGCTTAGGCTTTGGTCTGGACCAGATCGGAACCATGAGCTGGCTGTATGACGGCGGCGGCAACGAGCTTTATCAGGAGTATTGGACCAAAATTTTGGGCTACAACATCCGGGGTTTCCTGTGCATGCCCATGGGTCCGGAGCCATTCGGCTGGTTTAAAAAGCCCTTCAAGAATCTGGAAGAACTGAAGAAGATGAAGTTCCGATCCCCCCCGGGCATCCCCTCCGAATCTTTCAAAGCTCTGGGGATCCCCGCTGTATCCATGCCGGGCGGCGAGATCGTGCCTTCAGCCCAGCGCGGCGTCATCGACGCTGCCGAATGGATCAGCCCCGCCGACGACAAAAACCTCGGCCTCAGCTCCGTGTGGAAACACTACTACCTCCAGGGTCTGCACCAGGCCATCTCCATCGGCGACATCTACATCAACCTGGACTGGTGGAACAAGCTTCCCAAGGACCTCCAGGCCATGTTCAATACCGCCATCCTGAGTTGTGCGGCCGACTCCTATAACTGGAATGTGAGCAAGAATGCCAAGGCACTGAAAATGATGCAGGAAACCCAGGGCGTGATTGTTCATGACACCCCGGAGGAATACGTCGAGCAGTACATGAAAGCCGCGAAGAAAATCCTGGACAAGTATGCCGCCAAAGATCCCTTCTTCAAGAAGGTCCTGATATCCATGCAGGATTGGGCCAAGCTCACAGTGCCTTACGAAACCAAGGCCAACGGCGTCTATTACAAGATGGGTAAGGCCGCTATGGACAGCGGCGTCGTTAAATAGAACAAAACCTTTCTCCCCTGGCTGAGAGTGCCCGGCGCTCCCAGCCGGCGGATTTAAATCTGTTCCATGTCGGCCGGGGCTCCATACGGGAGTCCCCGGCCGACTGCATTGAACCTTTATGAGAATATGATAAACGGAATATCCATGGAAGAATCGACGAACAAAAAGATTGCCCCGGATGCTCTTGGAAGCCGTGCTGCCGGAGATATACTCCCCCCCGGCCTGGCCAAACTGACCCGTGCCATAGACACATTTACCGTCTGGACGGGGAAGGGGATTGCCTGGATGGTCCTGCCCATGGTCGCCAGCCTGGTTTATGAGGTGGTGGCCCGGTATTTTTTCAACGCGCCGACGATCTGGGCCGGAGATTTGAGCACGATTCTCTACGGCGCCTTTTTCATGCTGGGGTCAGCCTATACCTTGCAGAGGCATCAGCATATCCGGACAGATTTCCTTTACGAAAACTGGTCTACCCGAACCAAAGGCATTGTGGACTCTATCCTTTACATCACCTGTTATTTCCCGGGATTGGGGATCTTTATGTGGATATCCTGGGGATATGCGTGGAAATCGACCCTGTTGCAGGAACGCATCATCAGCAGTCCCTGGATGCCGCAGATCTGGCCGTTGAAGCTTTGCATCCCCCTGGCCATCGCTCTGCTGCTCATTCAGGGGGTCTCTGAACTCACCAAAAGCTTGTACACTGCCAAAACGGGCATCGACCTCTGTGAGGAAGTGGAAGGAGTGGAAACATGAGCCCCGAAATATTAGGTCTCGTGGGGTTGGTCAGCCTGTTCGGTTTGATCTGTATAGGTTTCCCCATCTCATTCACCTTGATATTCCTGGCCCTTACGCTAGGTTATATCGGGTTTGGCCAAGTGGTTTTTTATCTCATGACGTTACAGTTTTTCGGGGTCATGACCGACACGGTCCTTTCAGCAGTGCCTTTTTTCCTGTTTATGGGGTACATCTTGGAAGATTCCGGATTGATGAACCGGCTTTTTAAGGCCTTTCAGCTCATGCTGGCCAGGCTCAGCGGTTCGCTGTATATCGCCGTGACCTCCACAGCCACTATTTTTGCCGCCGCCACCGGTATTGTGGGTTCCTCCATTACCCTTTTAGGCGTTATGGCCGCTCCCACCATGAAGGAAAGCAAATACGATACCCGGCTCTCAGCCGGGTGCATCACCGCCGGTGGAACTCTCGGCATCCTCATCCCCCCCAGCATCATGCTCGTGGTCATGGGACCCGTTGTGGGCGTGCCGGTGACGGAACTGTTCGCCGCCGCCATTCTCCCCGGTATCATGCTGGCCGGGTTGTATATGACCTATGCCCTGATCCGCTCCTACTTCAAACCGGAGCTGGGCCCGCCACTCGCCGAACATCTCAGGGCTCCGTCCAGGGCCTACATTGTCAGGGAGTTGTTTTTTGGGGTGCTGCCGGTCTCAGCCCTGATTCTGGCCACTCTGGGCAGCATCATGGCGGGAATGGCCACGCCCACCGAAGGCGCTGCCGCCGGCGCCTTCGGATCCCTGATCCTCAGCCTGATCTACAAACGCCTGACCTTTAGCGGACTCAAAAAATCCATGTTCCGCACCCTGGAAATCTCAGCCATGATCCTGTTGTTGGTGGCGGCCTCCAATTTCTTCGGGTCTGTCTTCTCCCGGCTGGGTTCCGCCACGTTGCTCACTGAACTGCTTATGAAAACCCATCTGCCGCCCATGATCCTGTTAATCCTGATCCTGGCCCTTATCTTTGTCCTTGGTTGGCCGCTGGAGTGGGTGCCCATCGTGCTGATTATTCTGCCGGTGTTGCTGCCCATCGTTAACCATATGGGTTACGATATGCTCTGGTTCAGCATTCTGGTGGCGGTGACACTGCAAACCGCCTGGCTCTCACCACCCGTGGCGCTATCGGCGTATTTCTTGAAAGGTGTCGTTCCCGATTGGGATCTGAAAGACATATACGCCGGCATGATGCAGTTCATGGCCTTACAGTGCTTGGGCGTACTACTCATACTGTTTTTCCCCGGTATTGTAACCTGGTTGCCTTCGGTGCTGAAATAATGTATGTAACCTGGGTTCAGTCAACAAGGACCCTTAATCACAAAGACAAAACAACTTCGGCGGCGGGGCGACTCTCAAACCCCGCCGCCGTATATTTGCAGACCGGATTGTAAAGGATTGTTGTGAAAAATGAAGTACTCACTTTGGGAATGGGTCGCTAACGAAGAGCTTTTGAACCACCTGGTAGCCGGTTTCCCCACCTGGGGCCTCCTGCTGATGATGGCGGTGTGTATCTATGTCCTCTCCAAAGGGGCGGACACCATGATAGACGGAGCCGCCTCTCTGGCCATGCGTACGGGCATGCCTCGCATTGTCATCGGCGCCACCATCATCAGTCTGGGTACCACCATGCCCGAGATGTTCGTCAGTGTGCTGGCGGCATGGACCGGAAACCCGGGGCTGGCCCTGGGCAACGGTGTGGGTTCCATCATCTGCGATACCGGCCTCATATTCGGTTTGATGTGCATTATCAGCAAAATTCCGGTGAAACGGTTCATTCTTAACCGTACCGGCTGGGTACAGGTGGGTGCTGCCACCCTGTTGGTCCTGGTATCGGTAGTGGCCTATGTGGTAACCGAGGGCCGGCCGGTTCTGGGTCGTGGGGTGGGCCTGACGTTTCTGGCCCTGCTAATCTGCTATCTATACATGGCCTACCGCTGGGCCCGTCAGGGGGGCGAAGAGGAGGAAGAAGAGGAGGAGGAATACGATTGGAGCACCCTCAAATCGCTCTTGTTCACCGTGGTGGGTCTGTTGGGGGTAATCGTGAGCAGCCGATTTCTGGTACCGGCGGCGGCCGAAGGGGCAGGACGTATGGGTATACCCCAGGACATTATCGCTGCCACCCTGGTGGCTTTCGGAACCTCTCTGCCTGAACTGATGACCGCGATCACCTCGGTGCGCAAAGGGTATCCGCAAATCATGGTGGGTAACGTGGTCGGAGCGGATGTTCTGAACTGCTTGTTCGTGATCGGCGCGGCAGCAACCGCTCGTCCCCTGGAGGTTCCTCCCAACTTTTTCACCTTTCATTTCCCGGCCATGCTGATCATTCTCTACTCGTTTAGGGTCTTCATTTTCATGAACAAGGACGGCTGGTTCAAACGCTGGCAGGGCATCTGGATTTTAGGTGTTTATGTGTTGTACCTTATTTTGCAGTACGCCTTTCATCTGGGAGCCGCATAATCGGGCTGGACCGGCCTGAAAAAAGCACCGCTTGAACGTACAACTCGAAAAAGGGAGGCAGAGATATGATGACTTATCCCAGAATTCTTTTCCCGGTGGATCTTACCAAAGAATCCCGGGTTGTTGCCGAACATGTGGCCACGATGGTCGACAAATTCGGATCCGAACTCCACATGGTTCATGTCATTACCGATTTTAAAAGTCCTACCTTCGCCTCCATAAGTGATGTGATGGATCAAATCAAACAGAATGCTCTGAAAGAAATTGACGCATTTGCGGCCGCACAATTTCCCCATGTAGCGCAAATGAAAACGAAGGTATTGGTCGGCCATAGTGGTCGTCGGATTTTACGTTACATCGAAAATCATGATATTTCCCTGGTCGTCATGGGGACCCATGGACGAAGCGGTCTGGGCACCGTCTTCTTCGGGAGCGTGGCCCAGCGGGTGGTGCAAAGCGCCAAGGTCCCGGTGTTGACCGTACATCCGGCACGTTAGGCTTGAATCCTTGATTTGAGGATTCATTGATTTTTTGTTTTCGAAGTAGGGGCTATGAATATAATTGTTGTCAATGCTGGGAGCTCTTCCGTAAAATTAACGTGTTTTGGGCCAACCGTGGATTCAGTGATGGCCACGGGAATGGTGGAACGTATCGGTTCGAACGGAACCCTGTTGCACTACCAGACCGGAAACCGGGAACCGATTAAAACACCGGTAAATATTCGGAACACCGCCGAGGCGGTGACGGCATTGGCTAATCACCTTGTAGACCCTCAGACAGGTTGCCTGAATTCACTGAAAGAGGTCCAGGCAGTGGGCCACCGGGTGGTGCATGGCGGCGAAAAACTCAATCAGCCCATGGTCATCGATAAGGCGGTTAAAGAGGTCATCAGGGAATATTTTGATCTGGCCCCTTTGCACAATCCGCCCAACCTGGAGGGCATTGAAGCCGCTGAAGCGGCCTTTCCCCGGGCCGTCCAAGTGGGAATATTTGATACGGCCTTTCATAGCACCATTCCCGCCAAAGCTTACATGTATGCACTGCCGCTGGAGCTGTATCGGAATGACAAAATCCGTCGCTACGGGTTTCACGGCATCAGCCACCAGAATGTCTCCCTTGCAGCCGCGAGGTTCCTGGACCGGGCCCCGGAAGAACTCAACCTGATCACCTGCCACCTGGGTAACGGTTGCAGCATCACCGCCGTTCAGGGCGGCCGCAGTCTGGACACCAGCATGGGCCTAACCCCGTTGGAGGGATTGGTCATGGGCACCCGCTGCGGCGATCTGGACCCGGCCATCGTCTTGCACCTGATGGAGCATAACGGTCTGACTTTGCCCCAGGTACGAAACATCCTCAACAAAAAAAGCGGCCTGCTGGGGTTGAGCGGTGGAAGACTGAGCGATCTGCGGGACATTATCGATGCCATGGAACGGGGTGATGATGAGGCCCGAAATGCACTGGGAGTCTTCTGTTACCGCATAAAGAAATACATCGGAGCCTACATGGCGGCCATGGGCCGGGTGGATGCCGTGGTCTTCACCGCCGGAATCGGCGAAAACTCGCCTCTGGTTCGCGAGAAGACCCTGGCGGGATTGACCCGGTTGGGAATAACGGTTGACCGTGACAGGAATCAGGCCCGGTCTTCAAAACCCCGGGAGATCAGTGCTCCGGATAGCCCGGTGAAGGTTCTGGTGGTGCCCACCCGGGAGGAGCGGGAAATAGCCGGTCAGGTGATGGCTGTTCTGGAGACCGGCAGCAGCAATTTGTAGATAAAAAACGGAAAGGGGCTACTTTTTCTTTTGAGTCTTGGCATACCGGCTGTTTCTGGTCTTGCGAAAAACAGTACTGCGGTTCACCTGCAGCACCTCAGCAACCTTGCCCACCGATTTGTACACCGTCAACGCTTCGTTGATCAACTCTTTTTCGATATTGCCGATGATTTCCTTCAGGGGCCGCTTTCCGATATCGTAAGAACCACAGTCAGATAGGGTTCCGGAGCGTTGCTCTGTGCCGGGTGCCAACCCACCGGGCAGATCTTTGTAGGAAATCCGTTCCTTGAGGCTCTTGACCACCAGGCTGTGGAACATATTTTCCAGTTCTCGGACATTGCCCGGCCAGTCATGGTTAATCAGCGTGTTTTCCGCCTTACTGCTTAGCTTTACGCGTTTGCCATACTTTTTGTTGAATCTATGTAGAAACACCATCATTAACGGAAGAATGTCATCTTTTCTTTCCCGCAGTGGGGGGATTTTTATCACGGCAACCTTCAGTCGGTAATAAAGATCGCTTCTGAAAGCACCTTTTGCCACCAGTTCTTCCAAGTCTTGATTGGTTGCTGCAATAATTCGAACATCCACCCGGGTTACTTCTGTGGATCCCACCCGGATGACTTCCTGATCATGTATGGCGCGTAAAAGCTTGGTTTGCATGGACAGGGACAACTCCCCCACCTCATCCAGGAACAACGTTCCACCGTCAGCTCTTTCGAAAAAACCCTGCTTGCCTTTTGATCGGGCACCGGTGAAAGCACCGGGCGCGTAACCGAACAGTTCGGACTCCACCAAACTTTCCGGGATGGTCGAACAGTCTATCTTCAAAAACCGGGTGTTGGCCCTGAGACTCTGGCGATGGACTCTTTTGACAAGCACGTCCTTGCCCACTCCGGTCTCTCCCAGAATCAGGATCGTAACATCGGTGGGTGCAATATTCTCTAAAGATTTCAGAATCTTTTTGGATGCGCTGCTGGCGGCGACCATTCCGTCATTCAGAAATACATCTTCAGGATTAAGGGTGGATACCTGTTTCTGATAGTAATCCACCAGGGATTTCTGCGAAGCGATCTCTTCTTTTAATCGGCTGAATACGGTGATATCCCTGACAAAGGTCACTACCAGCTCCACATCACCTTTTTCATCGAGCACGGGGTGCCCGTGGAGTACCACCTTGCGACCATTGACTTCCTGTACGGATGTGACCGTTTCCGCGGTTCGCACAACTTCCGGATTGACGATGGAACTGAACACACCACTTTTTTTAAGCGCCAAAACGCTTTTTCCCATGACCTTTGCCGCCGAAATACCGCTAAGCCTTTCATAGGGTTCGTTAACCAGAAGCGTTATGCCACGACTGTCCGAAATATAGATACCGTCATGGAATAAATTTAATATTTTGATTAGATTCTTACTTATTTTTTCTTCCATTCCGGTGACATCCTTCCGTTCAGACCGGTGGCACAGGCGTTGAATGATATTTTGTATATTATCAATTCACATTTTTTATGAAAAGGACAATCAGTCTTTCAATATCCTTTAATCGCACTGGCAACCTAAATCCCAGTCTGTTCAAAGGCTGGAGAGAGCTTTCTGATTGTTTCTTCGCTGTAATCACCTTTTTTTGCGCTCAGCCGTTTCAGGTACGACTTGAATTCAGAATTTTCATGGAGCAGTTCATCCAAAACATCATAATAGTCCGTAACAATATCAATTGAGCCAAGCATATCCTCGGCATGCCGGTTCTTACCTCGGACCAAACATACCATTTGATGTAAACAAATCTTCAAGGGAAACAGGGTGTTTACCATCAAACTCTGTTTGGTTAACCCGTTGATAGCGCCATTGTTGGCCTATTTCTTCTGAAACACGTTTACACCAGGACTTCATGGCCTCATCCTTTGCGCGGGTCCCTTCCCATACGCGGCCCTTGGTCTCAATGATCCAGTTGACGTCCCCCTGATCTGTACTTTGAACCGCCACAAAATCCGGGTGATAAAAGCCGATAGCGCCACTGGGTTTAATGTAATCAACCCGGAACTGGGTACCTGACTCGCCTTGCTCGGTGGTTCCCAGAGCGGCAAAGCGCAGCACGTCGGAAGCACGGTCGAGAAATTCTGCGAAACGTCGCTCAAAATCATTATAGGTCGCAACGTAGTTGAAGATGGTTTTGCCGGCCACTAGGGGCGGAAGGTTCCGCCGCCAGCCGAAGAGTTTGGTTTCAGATAGCTTATAATCAGATTTGTCGAATTCAATGGCGCGACGCTCCAGGGTCAGCTCGGCGACTTTTCGGGCCAGATATTTGGCGATTCCTTCTTTCAGCTCCAATCTCGCCAGATGGGAGCGCACTTCCTTCTTTTCCAGTTCAACGGCGTGCCCAAAACAGCGTTTGGACACATAATCGCGAACAATCGGATACAGCTCTGCAAAACGGTTTGGGAGCCGAGCCTCTTCAATGACCTTGTTGGTGATAGAAACTATGATATCCCGAGCTTGGGGCGGTTCCCCCCCAATATCAGCCTGATGCACTTCGGTATTGAGGGTAGCAAACTGAAGCTTCAGCTTTAACCTGAAAATCTCGTTTAGTTCAACCTGCTCATGGATAGCTTCCAAATCGTCAATCAGCAATTCCGCCAGTTTTCGAACATCATGTATCAACCTTGGCTTAGTGATGGGCAAAGCGATATCATATTCCAGTCGCTCCCGGACAGGATATATGATAACCGGCAGGGGCGGGGTTTTTTTCTTGGTGGTGGCTACCCCGACTCCTTCAGCTTCAAGTTGTTCCCGCAGCACCTTGAGGAGATTACGCGTGCCCAGCACCTCAAGGGTCTGGGTCTTATCCGGACCAATTTGTGTCATCAGGCGCAGGCCCCGGCCGATAACCTGTTCGGGTAGGATCTCGGCCTTGGCGGTAAAGGGCCGAAGGCCCAGGACCACCGACACATTGCGCACATCCCACCCTTCGCGGAGCATCATGACGCTCACAATAGCTTTGATGCGGCTTTCGGCCTTGTCTATATCCCGGGCCGCTTCCCGGGCCTTTTCCAGATCCTTTTTAGTGACTTCGCCGGCGCTGTCCGTGTGGATTACGAGAATTTCAGATTCTTTCAATCCGAATTCCTTTGTTTTCCAGAGATACTCTCCCAATTTGTCAGCATAGACATTTTTTTCCGCCATGACGAACAGCACCGGCTTTTGTTTGAGTTTCTTGTATACTTTGTAGTGCTCCCGCCATCGAGCGACAGCCGCCCGGAGCCAGTATCCGTATTTTTCCGCAACGTTGTCTTTGGCGACCTTATCGGGATCCTGGGCCGGCTGCTTAGGATCATCCTCTTTGGTAACGATGATCGGCGCTTTGACGATCCGATCCTCCACAGCCTGTGCCAGCGGGTAGTCGCAAACAGTCCAGGGGTAGTACATACCGTGCTGATCTTTCGGGGTGGCTGAAAAATCGAGCCAGAGGGAGAGTCCCTTGGGAAAAGCACGGTGAATCCCTAACAAAGACTGACTCCAGGCCAAATCCTCATCGTGAACGTGGTGAGCTTCGTCGTTGAGTACCACCAGGTCTTTTAGGGATTTAACCCGTTCCAGCATGGAACGCCGGCCGGAATTAGCCAGATCTTGGGTCGGCTTTTTCCCGAGCAAGGTTTCCACTGCGTTTTGAGGTGTCCAATCCTTTTCACGGGATTCATAGAGTTGGTGAATATTGGTCAAAAACAGGTTGCCCGAAGGGTCCGGTTCGGTGGATTCACCTCGCAGGATGACCTTCTGGTTGAACAGGCCCCGCCACTCCGGTGGGATCAGGGGGATCTGATAAAAAACCCGGTTGGCGCCAAAATCCTTTTCCAGTCGCTGATAAACGATGACATTGGGCGCTACAACCAGGAAGTTGGTGGACAAATCCGATCCTGGGACCATTTTCCGATGAAAGTGCGCCCAGACGATAGCCATGGCCATCACCCAGGTTTTGCCCGATCCGGTGGCCATTTTGAAGGCAAAACGCCGAAGGTCTTCAGGGGGAAGGTCCTGTACCCCTTCCCTGTCCAGCTCCGGCACGTAGCGTTTAATCTGACGGCGACCGTCCATGGTGGTCTGAAAGGCAATATTCTTGGAAAAGAGGTCTTTTTGGTACACTTCGGCATAAGAATCGATCAAATCCCTGGCATCGCTTTTGGCTGCGATCTCAACCAGCCAGGCCAAAGTCTCCATGGCCTCTCGCTGGCAGAAATAGTACCGAAACGGTGTCCCGAATCCGGGCACTTCATGGTCTTCCTCAAACCAATATTCAAAAAGCCGTCTTGTAACTTCAGAGGCGCCCGAATAATTTTTCGCGCGCCATTCGTCCACGGCAGTACGAATTTTGGGCACGAGCAACAGGCGACTGTCTCGCCTACCGGCTTCAACACGCCAGCCGCTTTCAGACTTGACGTCCTTGACCAGATGGGCATCGGGTTTCAGCCAGGATAGACGGCCGGGGACTTCAGGCAGGTCTTTGTCGTATGAAATCACAGCGTGGGGCATGATCAGTCCTTTCTATCCTCAAGACGGTGCTTTCAGCTTTCATCTTCCTCCAAGCGGCGACGGGCCAACACAACCGCCTCGTGGAGTTTGCTCTCCAGTTGGGCCTTGGGCAAAGCCTCGGTCCAATAAGAGGCCACCCGGATGCCGCTTTTTTCCATGTCCAGAAGGCGAACCGTCTCTTCCTTTTTTCCGGCACACAAAATGAGCCCGATAGGCGAAAGCTCCTCCTCTCGGCGTTCGTACTTATCCAGCCATCGCAGATACAGTTCCATCTGCCCCTTGTCGGCCGGTTTGAAATCGCTCAGTTTCAGTTCAATGGCCACCAGACGCCGCAACCTCCGGTGGAAAAAGAGCAAATCCAGATAGTAATCGTCACCATCCACCGTAATACGCTTTTGCCTCTCCATGAAAGCGAACCCCACACCGAGCTCCAGGATAAAGGACTCCATCTCACGCAGGATGGCGGCTTCGAGATCTTTTTCCGCATAGGTGTCCCTGAGCCCCAAAAAGTCCAAAAGATAAGGGTCGCGAAACACGAGATCCGGCGTGAGCTTGTCTTGGTCACGCAGGGCCTTGAGTTCCTGGGCGATCAACTTTTCAGGCTTGCGGGACAGTGCGGTACGCTCAAAAAGCATGGCGTTGATTTTTTTATCCAGGGTTCGGGTGGGCCATCTTTCGACGCGGCACATCTGGACGTAGAATTCGCGTTTGAGAGGATCGTCGAGGTAAATCAAGCGCTTGAAGTGGGTCCAGGTCAATTGTCTCCGCAGCGCGGAGACAATCTTCTCGTCAGGAAAGGTCTCGGCAAACCGAATCATGTGCCGAAGAGATTTTTCTGAAAATCCCCGGCCGAATTCAGCCTCTAATTGTCTCCCCACCGCGGAGACAATCCCCGCGCCGTACTCGGCCCGGCGATCCTTGAGAATTTCCCTTCGAATGCGTGTGCCGATGCGCCAGTAAAGCGTGCACAACTGGTCATCAACCACGCGGGCAGCGGAAGTACGCGCCTGGTGTATCCATTGGCGTAATTCCGCCAAAAGATCCTGTGGTGGATCGGGCAATGGGGAAGCCGTAAGTCTGGCGGGTGGTCCGGGTTTCTTTTTCATCGCTAGGATACCTCCACATCAAAAGCCTGGGAGGTATCGTTGCCGAAGATGTCGATCACTTTCACCAGAATGCGGTATGTACCTGCCTTTTTATACCGATGGGGCTCGGAGGTGAGGGTCAGTTTCCGCTCCTTTCGGGTACGGAAGGCCACCCAGCCCTGCATAAAGGTATCGTTTTGAAAATCCCAGTCCACAGCCCAGTAGTCGATGTAGTCGGACCACTTCTTGACCTTGCTGCGCACTTCCTCGGGAATCAGCTCTGTATTGGGGATTACAAAGTCTTTGAGGCTCACCTGAGCGGTCAACTTCTTAGGGGTCTTGATTTCGGCTTCCAGATAGGCCAGTTCAAAAAACCGTACGTCGCCTTTGGCCGCGGCCTGCTGTTCCATGACCTCACGGGGGATCTGCAGCAACAGGAGTTTTACGCCTTTTTTCTTGGCCGCATCCACCATCAGATCGTACAAGCCCATCTCCCACTCCCAACCCACCACGTGCAGTTCCGGCTGCTTGACCTGCACGCATTCGTCAACGGCAGCGTCGATTTCAGAGATGGTCACCGGTGCATCCACCGCGCCGATATGTACCATGGCCCGGTTCTTTTTTCCGTGAAGATGAATGAGCCCAGACACCGGTTGGGCGCCGTAGAGTTTGAGAATGAAAGCCAGGTATTCGTACAGCGCCTGCTCGGTCAGGTGCTTGTTTTTGGCTTCACCAAAAGTAACACCCTGCCAGTATTGGCGCTCGTACTTGCCCAGATTGAGAACCTCAAAAGGCTTGCAGCTCTCAATTCCCAAAAGGCGCTTGCGGGTCACGTGGATACCCCACCGACCCAGATCGCAGCCAATCCAGCGGCGGCCAAGTTTTTCGCCCACAGCCAGAGCCGTACCGGAGCCGCAAAAGAAGTCGGCGACGAGATCGTTTTTGTCCGTTGTTGCAAGAATGAGTTGGCGAAGTAAAGCCTCCGGTTTTTGAGTCGGGAAAGGCAAAACCTCATTCAATGATTTATATGCAGGGGCTATGATCATATAGTCTTCAGGGATTTTGCCTTTTTCATTGAGTTCTCCTGCGCCAAAACCTGATCCACCCGCACCAGGAACAAAATTTGCTTTGGTTTTTTCGCTATATGGTATCCTGACACTATCGAGATTGAATTTTCTTTTTGAACCTTTTGAATACCAAAAAATGTTGTCGTGAGCTCTCGTGAATTGTTTCTGATTACCTATTCCGAATCTGTGATAACACCAGATAATCTCATTCCTCAACGCCTCCCCACCGAATATTTCGTCACAGAGTACTCTCAGCGGACCAGCCACATGCCAATCAACATGCAAAAAGAAAGAAGCACCGTCCGCAAGCAAACTGTGGATAAGGCGCAACCGATCAGAAAGAATCAATAAATAGGAATGCATACCGTGTCCCCAAGTATCACGGTACGCTTTCTCCTCAATGGAGGATTGTTTCTTGGTAAGTGAAACATCAGCTTCCCCAATATGCGTTTTAAACGAAAAATCCGTCCCCGTCGCAAAGGGCGGATCAATATAAATCAAGTCAATTTTCCCGGCGAACTTTTCCAGAAGGGACCCCATCACAAGCAGGTTATCGCCCCAGATCAGCTTGTTTTTCCAGCCGTCTTCGAAGGTGTCCCCTTCGTTTCCCTCGTAGATGTCGAAAAGGCTTCTCTGGATACCGCCTTTCTGCGTAAGGGCCTGGCGGGTGGCCCGGCTCTCGTTGATCGTTTCGATGACCTGGAAAGGGAGGTTGACCCGCGGCACTTCCTTAAGGGTGCCGTCTTCGTTGTACTTTCCGGGCCAGACCAGCTCGGTGCGCATAACCCGCATCATTCCCGCTGGTGGATCAGGGAGGCGTAGCCCGGTTTCGTCATTGACAGTGGCCGCGGGGTTTGTTTCCGACAAAGGCGTGGATTCCTTGTTTCGTTTCTTCTTTTTCTTCATGGTATATTTTCCAATCCGGTCTAAAGTTTTTTTCACACAGCCTTGTTGCTCTGTTTTTTATAAATTCAATTCCCAGATGGGACAGCCTTTACAATTCCCTCCGTGGTGCAAAGCGATCTTAAATCACACTCCTTGCAGACTTTTGATTCGGGTGTCTGGGCGACAATGAAATCCCGGGATTGAATGCGAGAAACAACACGATCAAAGCGACGTCCGGCCCCTTCAACCTTTTCGCGGCGGTACGGGATCTCCATTAATGCGTCCGCTCTATCGGCTTCAGCGGTCCAATAGAGCAGCAAACGTTCAGGGTGTTTGCCGTGTCGTCGCTCCAAGATGTGGGCGTAGGTACAGAGTTGATCCTCATAGGTCGCCAGCAGACTGGGGTCGGTGCTTCGCTCACTGGTCTTAAAATCCAGCAACTCCAGCTTTCCGTCACTGCCCAACAGGAGATCCACCTTGCCAACCAGGATGTAACCTTCTTTCTCAACGGATACATCCACCTCGGTCTGGATGACCCGCTGCATCTCCGCGCGATTCTGATCAAAATAGTTCATGACCTGATTAAAGGCGTCTTCTTTGGCTGTCTGTCCAATGGGGTGAACATCGCTCAAGCTGAGAAATCGAAAGGTCCGTTCAAACAGGTCGCCGATGTTTGTTCGGTTGAGTGTATGGAGTTTGCCGTCGAGTACAATACGATGGATCTCCTCAATGGTCTGATGAACCAGCAGCCCGAAAAAGATCACGGCCGACCGGGAGGGTGTGAAATCGTATTCACGGAAAAACTGGTACTGCCGAGGGCATGTCGCGTAGATTTTCAGATCGCCGGTAAAACTGTAGCTTTTTTTGACCGGCATGCGGTTCCGAAGAGCAAAACGCTGAGCTGCCAGCAGGTCCGTCTCCACATAGGGCCATTGGGGCAACCCCTGCCAAATGGATGCAAAATGCGGCTTGGGTGTTTCATGACTGGTGAGAACCAACAGTTTCTGAGGACGGGAAAAGGCCACATAGTGAAGCCTCATGCGGTCGAACAGGGTAATGCGGCGCTCCGGCTCAAAAGGCGGACGATGGTAAAAAGGCGCCAGATCGCGATCGATTCCTTTTGGGCTTGAGAGCTGCTTACTCAAACTTCCAACCACAACGACCGGGAACTCGAGTCCTTTTGCTTGATGGATGGTCATCACCTGGACAAAGCCTTTGGGCAAAGGACGATCCGGATCTTCGTATTCATTGATGCCGCCATCATGGAGCAGGCGGAAAAAGCTGTTGAACAGGTGGAATCGCAGGTATTCGCGATTGGCATGGGTAACGACCGTATAATGGTAGTAATTCTGAAAGATATTGAGCAACTGGCTGAATAGCGCCAGATTGCGAGCCGTGTTTTCAGACTTCAGGGTGATCGCAAAGGGTTCCATCGCCACAAGTCTGTAGAAATAGTCAGCCGGGCGCATGTCCAGGGATTGACCCGGCTCAAGCGCTGCAATTTCATCGATCCACTGGCGCAGCTCGAGCGACAGCGGGTGCGGAGGAGCAAATCCGCTGGCCAGATCCACAAGCCCCTGGTCCACATAGCGGGCAAGGGTCGCCACCACCCCGGCCACCTGTCCCCGGCTGTCTCCATGCCAACCGAAAAGCAGCGCAAAACAGCCGACCATAAGACGAATCTCATGATTTTCAAAGTAGGTCCGCGCCCTGGGACAAAAAACCGGAATTCCACGTGCTTGCAGGGCAGAGAGATAAGAATGGCTGTGGTCCTCCCTTACACTGTGCAGCAGCAGCGCGATCTGGCTGTAGTCCTCGACCACATGGTTTGATTTTAGAAACACCACAAGATCCGCAAACCGTTCGGCTTCATCACGGGCGTCCCGGCCCCATATACTGATGACTGACGGGTAATCTGTGTGATCACCATCCGGGTCGGCTTCAATGGTTTTTTCAAAACGAAACGGTGTGCCCCTTGGATTGGTCCAGTCAATGGATGCCATCCAGCCATCAAAACGCTCAATAATGGAACGCTGGGATCGGTAATTGGTGGTCAACCGTACCACAGGACAGGTTTGAAAACGATTTTGAAATTCGAGGATGTTCCTCACGGTGGCACCGCGAAAACGATACAGGCTCTGGTCCTCATCACCAACAACACAGAGGTTGCCCGAATTGGCGGAAAGTTTGAGCAAAACCTGCTCCTGAACCGTGTTGGTGTCCTGGTATTCATCCACAAGTACGTAGCGAATATCGCTTGTCAGGGTCTTTCGCCGCTCCTCATCTTTAAGAAGACTATAAACGATACTCTGGAGGTGCGCAAAATCCAATCGGTTATTGGCATAAAGCGCCGTCTCATAGGTACGGTAGGCTCCCGATATCGCTTTAAGAAAAGGGCTTCCGGAAGCAGAAAGTGTATTGACATCAACCAGTTCTTCGGTGATTTTGTCAAAATACCCTTGAGCGCTTTTGATGGCAGTCCACTTGGTTTTCCATCGACCCAGAAAACGACCTTCATCTGCCGACCCTATAACCTCATCAAAATGTTCAAAAATAAAGAGTAGCTGCATCAGCTCGTCAAGGGTTTCGTAGCTGCTTCCAAGTTGTGTGTGGTGACGGTGCTGTGAAATGAAATGGTTGCACAGCCCGTGGATGGTCGTCACCCGCAGTTCGGACAGGTCATTCCCGTAGTTTACTTTCTGAGCCGTGGCGGAAATCCGATCACGCATTTCGAAAGCGGCTTTTTCGGTGAATGTGCAAAGCACAATCTCTCGAGCGGCTGCTTTTTCCAAAAGGAGCAGGTTCAAGGCCCGCAGAACAATACTGTATGTTTTTCCCGAACCCGGGCCGGCAATAACCAGAAGGGGGCCATCAAGGTGTCCGATAACCTGGCGCTGGGCCGGGTTGAGGTCCGGATAGTGCTGAAGAATATCCGGCGCGATGGTCACAGCAACCCTGTCTTTCGAAAGCTGAACACATCAGTCGAAGAAACAATGAGGTGATCTGCAATCTTCAGTTGCACCGCTTCCGCCGCCAGAACAAGGGCTCGTGTAAGCAGCTTGTCCTGCTCACTGGGCTCAACGTTGCCGTTGGGATGATTATGGGCCAGCACGATGGCTGCCGACCTTCGCCGCAGAGCCGCCTCAATCACTTTGCGTGGATACACGTTGGCACGATCCACGGTGCCTTCTTCCAGGGTTTCGACGCCGTCTCGCAAGAGCCGATACGCAGAGTCCAGATAGCCGACCTGAAAAACCTCATTTTGCAGTCCGCCGATCCGCATACGCCAGAAAGCTGAAAGTTGTAAGGGATCGGACAGAATATCCCGATTCTCAGCGTCCTGTTGCAAATAGAGGGTAGCGACAGATTTAATGATTTTCAATGCCACGGGCGTCACCGAACCAATTTCCTTAACCTTCCCTATTTCCTCAACAGGCGCATCAAGAATTCCTTTCAGGTTTCCAAACTGCTGGAGCAATCGTTTCGCCCGCTCCTTGACATCCTTTCGCGGAATGGCCAACGTCAGTAGAAGTTCAACAACCTCGTGCTCGGACATCCCTTTGATGCCGGTTTTGAGGAAACGTTCCCGAAGCCGTTTGCGATGGCCCAAATAATGCGGCGGTTCATCGGTCATTTTTTGCTCACTGAAAAAGTTAAATTCTGTCGGATCAGGTTCCCCTTCACATAACCCCTGATGAGGTCACCCTCTATGTTGATGAAACGGAGAATAGAATCGGGATAATCCTGAATCAGCCTGTTTTGAAGGCCAAAGACGTCCATGATGAGAGCCCCATTGTTGTTTTGGGTTTACCGATATAGCGGCGGAACACGAGAAGCATCAAAAAAAGTAAATGCTACGGCATCATTTCAGAGAGCTTACTACTCGAAGGGCTTTCAATCAATACAAAAAAATGCGTCTTCCATATATGAGGATGGATTTAAAAGCAAGACCACCGGTGAGAAAAATATTGACAAATACTCTGTTCATTTTATAGGAATGGGAGAAGACTTTTAATAATGAAGGGTTTACCAATGACCGATCAAAAGTTCACGGGCTTTTTTTATTTTAGCAACTGGCGGATACCTGTGCCCGTGGATTGATGGCGTTTTTTGACAATTTTAAAGCCGTGGGCACTTAAAAGCCCACGGCTTTTTTTTTGCGTAATTGAAGGTGAAAAAATGAACCGTATGACATCTAAACCCATTGCCATAACGCCCAATTTCCATCGATTGGGCACAGCTGCTTTTCCTGCTTTTCTGTCCACGGGAAAGGTCGGCATGATCATTGAGGGGGGCACGGGGCCCACATTTGAAATGATCGTCGAACAGATCAAAAGCCTCGGTGTTCATATGAAAAAGATAGAATACATCCTCCTCACCCATACCCATGCAGACCATATCGGCGCCCTGCCGCACCTGAAGCGAAGGTGGCCGCATCTCAAAATCGTTGCCAGTGGGCCCGGCGCCAAAGTACTGAATACGCGAGAGCTGTACAACGAGTTTCTTCTGGTGGACCTGGGCATCGCACAACTCATGCGGGCCAAGTCGGAAATTGACGAAATACCGCCCACCCCCGAAGATTACCGTTTCGAGGTTGATCTGGTGATGGCGGGTGGGGATACCATCGACCTGGGAAACAGTGTCATATGGGAAATTATTGAGACCCCTGGCCATTCGCCATGCCATATCTCAGCCTATGAGAGCACCGAGAAAACACTGATGGTGGGAGATGCCACAGGGTTCTATGTTCCGGAAAAGGACGTTTTCTGGCCCAATTATTTTGTTTCCTTAAAAAACTATCTCGAAAGCATCAGAAAGCTGGCCACATTTCCGGCCGAACGTGCGGTACTCAGTCATAATGCCGTGGTGGAAGGGGATATTCACCGCTATTTTGAGAGCGCCATGGTGGCGACCCGGGAGTATCATGAAAATATTTTAAAACAGCTCAACCGCGGAAATTCCGCCGAGGGCATTGCCCTTGAAGGGGCCCAGTTCGTCAGCAGCCTCACAGACATCCAGCCCTTCAAAGTCATGTACGATCTCTGCAAACTCATGATCAACCGTTCCCGGAATAATGTTGACGCATTATCTTTCAGCCTATCTGAAGAAGATGCGTCCGCTCTCCATGAAACACACATACCCAAAGCCGAATTGGGGGCGGAATCAACATCTGAGCCGGAAACCGTCAAATTTACCGAGACCCATAAGGGCCTGAACCTGAGCGAACGGTTGAGCCTGGTGGCATTGATCGATGAGGGCATGCGCCGTGGATTGGCGGAAGCACCGGTTTCGGCGGACCTCTTTGACAATCTCTGGGAACTGGTGGGCGCCACCGCAAAGGGTGGCCGGATCAACCGCTTGCCCTTTCCCAAAACAGGCACCGATTCTCAAAACGGGTTTCAGATGTTTGAAATCAAGGCGGAAACCGGAGAAAATCTCGCTCGCCTCAACATGATCTATCTGAAAAAGCCCATCCCCTGCTATTATCTGGTTTACGTTGAAGTAGCCGCCCCTTTCAGGCGAAAAGGCCTGGGACACCAGATTCTGAAGTCCTTTGCCGATTTCCTCACGCAAAAATCAGCGGTGGGCATTCTCGACAACATCATACCCCAGGAGGACCCCACCAATGATGTTTACCTGAAACAGTCCTGGATTCCCGTGGAGGACATCATCGGAAATCTCATGTTTTATAAAGATAACAATTACATGATTTTTATTCCGCCTTCCATGAAAAACAGGGATCTGAAACAGCCGGTCCTGAAACTCATGTACCACTTGAAACGGAAACGGGCGGTCATTGATATTCGAGAAAATGAAACCATGGTCAAAAAGACCCTTAACGAATTCAGGGAACTCTACCAGACGCTGATGACCTATTTTCATTCGGAGCTTGAGGGGCCTCGATCCTCAGTATTCATGCGTTTTCTATTCACCCGCTTTGTAACCAAATTCATCGCTTTCAGACGCCGGATCGGTGACCTGGTGGGATATACCGGTGGGGAGTCCACCGAACAGATTGTGCTCGATGCCAGTATCGATAAATTGCAGGTGAAATCCTATGCTCCGAGAGAATTCGCAAAAGAGGACGCGGTTGTGATGGGTGCGCTGGGGCTATTGTCGAAATTCCCGGAAGAATTGAAACAAAAGCCTGCCCAGATCATCGAATCGTTACCCAATTATCGAAGACCCAATTTTTTGCTGTGGCTCGAAGAACACCACAAAACCTATGAAGACACATTGACCCTGGGAGACCTCATGGATCTGGGTTTTGATCCCACCCGGTTGAAAGAGATTGAGATCGACGGCAAAACCTTTATCTTTGAACGGGTCCAGGCAAGACTGATCGACGTCCTTCAAGAGAGGGATAAATTGGTGGCCAGGATATCAGATGAAATGCCCAACACCAAAATCAAGAGTACCCAATTGAAAACAAACCCCATTTTGCTCATCATCCGCGACCGCGGAAACGGTTATGTCCTGCGCCGCAAAATTGAGGCCATTCACTGGGAAGAAGCCATTGAACAGCTTCAGAGCAACCCGAAATTGAAATCGGTAAATGAGGCGGTAAAACTGGATAGAATCATTCTTGAAACGGTCAAAGCCACCGCGTCGACCATCAGCCAGCAGCTGAACGTGGAAAGAGAAGCGGTCATTGATCAGTTAACCCCTTTTGTTTCCTGGGATTTGGGTAATAACCGGCCAAAGATGGTAATTGATTTCGCATTCTCATATGTTGAGACCATCTGGATCGCGTAAAGTTCAGTAAATCATGCCCACAAGGGCGCCGGTCATGCAGGTGGCGATGGTCCCCGCCACAATGGATTTGAGTCCCAAACCCACAATCTCATCCCGTCTTTCCGGCGCCATGGAACCCAGACCGCCGATCATGATACCCAGTGAACCGAAATTGGCAAACCCGCACATGGCATAAATCATGATCAGGCGACTTCTTTCACACAACGCCTCCCGGGGCAGGGCCGCGAAGTTGAGATAAGCCAGCAGCTCATTCAACACGGTTTTGACCCCCATGAGCCCCCCTGCCGTCATCGCTTCCGATGCGGGGATGCCCATGAGCCAGACGACGGGGGCCATGATATAACCCACAAGCCGCTCGAACGTCACCGGCTTACCGGATATTTCCGGCAGAAACGCCAGAAAAAAATTTATCAGATAAACCAGGGCCACGAAAACCACGAGCATGGCAATAATATTGATCAGCAGTTTGATGCCGCCAAGGGTGCCCTTTGTAATGGCATCCATGGCGCTTTGTGCGCCCCTTGGGGCGGCAAGGACTTCCTCGGATGCTTTGGATAGTTCGGGCACCATGAGTTTGGAGATGGTGATGGCAGCAGGGGCACTGACGATTGAGGCCACCAGAAGGTGCCCCATGATACCCGGAACCACCGATTGAAGGATTGACGCGTAAAGGACCATCACTGTTCCCGCTATGGTGGCCATACCACACACCATAATGGTAAAAAGCTCACTCCTGGAAATCCCGGACAGGTAGGGTCTCACGAATAGCGGCGCCTCCACCATGCCGATAAACACGTTCGCCGCAGCCCCGAGACCTTCTACGCCACCGATGCCCATAACCCGCTTAAGAATCCACGCAAAACCGTTGACCACCATGGGAATAATCCGCCAGTAAAAGAAAAGGGATGTGATCGCGCTGATCACCAGCACCAGAGGCAACCCCCGAAAGGCGAGCACATAGCTGAAAGCGGGATTTTTCTCGTCAAAAGGAAGCGGTCCGCCCCCCAGATAACCAAACACAAACCCGGTTCCCGCCCGTGTGGATTCTTCCAACGCCCGAACCCCCTTGTTCAACCAGAGAAAAGCATCCTGGCTTCCCGGAAATTTCAGGAGCAGCAGGGCAAGGCACACCTGCAGCAACAGCCCGGCGACCAAGGTCCTGAAATTGATATTCTTTCGGCCCTCTGAAAAAACCCAGGCCAGAAAGGGAAGCATGAGAAAACCTAGGAAACTCTGTAATTGATTCAATTTTTCTCTCGCTGAAGAAACGGGATACAAAAAGGTGTTCCGCCTCAAAGGGCGTGACCGATAGTAGCAAAATCCCGGTTTTGGGGTCAATCAAATAGATGGCCCCAACCTTTGGGGCTCACGCCAGACATTCTTCCACAAAAGTGTTGACATATTTGTCTTATTTTAAGATGCTCCGCAAGATGACGTGTTTTACTGCAAACATATTAAAGTTTAATCGTTTCTTGAAAGGAGAATGAACTGATGGCGAAAACCCTTACGGAAATGGCGGTAGAATTGGCAACCGCCCAGGCATCCCACTCAAGTATGTCGGCCGAAGAGATGGAAAGCTTCCTGACGAAAACTTTTCAGACGTTGAAAGACCTCAAGGGTCTGGAAGAGGGAGATGCGGCGGGTATCGAGGAACCCGCTGCACCCGCACTGGATCCCAAGAAATCGATCCTGAAAAATAAGGTTATATGCCTTGAATGTGGACGGGAATTCAAGATTCTGACCAGCAAACATCTTCTAAAAGAACACGGTCTGGATTCAAAGGAATACCGTAAGAAATTCGGCTTCTCAGCCCGGCAATCCCTGGCCGCCAAGTCCCTGTCGGCAGAACGAAGCGCCACCGCCAAAAAACACAAACTCGGTGAAAAGCTCCAGGCCAGTAAAAAGGCAAGGGGTAAAAAAGCAGGGGGCAAAAAAGCCTCAAAGTAATTTAATCAACGGAAAATTTCTGAGCCAGTGCTTCAATTTCCCGGGCGTACCGTTCGTATTCGGGCGATGTCCTGGGACTGTAGTTCAGGTTTTTGTAGAGTCCCGTGATCGTTGTAAACGTCTGGCGGACCATGTCCTTATCCTCGAACCGATACGTCTGCTGAACCAGTTTTTGGACCATCTTGAAGCTTTCAAGCTGTCGATCCAACGGCATGGAAGCGTCCACCTCATCAAAGGCATCCTGCTGCAGGAAGACCATATCAACGAGAGCGGCTTTCTGCCACTCGATAAAATCTTCAAGGCTGATGCCTTCTTCGCCGGTGACCTGCATCATCTGGTAGATGGTGTCCCCCTTAACCAGCAGTTCATGCATGGCTTTGACGTCGTCCACCCATGATCCGTACAGGTTTTCGCTGAACCAGTCCTCGAGCTGGTCCAGATAACGGGACCAGGAAATCAGGGGATCAATGGCGGGATAAAAACGTTTATAGGCCCGATCATAGGAAAGGCCCAGGAATGTCTTCACCGTGGCCAGCGTGGCCTGGGTCACCGGTTCCTCAAAATTGCCCCCGGCGGGCGAAACCGTGCCGATCATGGTGAGGCTGCCCACGGACTCATCCGGACACTTCAACACGCCCGCCCGTTCGTAGACGTTCTTGATGGCTGAATCCAGATAAGCGGGATAGGCTTCTTCTCCCGGAATCTCTTCCATTCGCCCCGAGGTTTCACGCATGGCCTGAGCCCAACGTGAGGTGGAATCGGCGATCACCAGCACATGATACCCCATCTGTCGGTAATACTCTCCCAGGGTAACCCCCGTATAAATGGATGATTCTCGGGCTGCCACCGGCATGGACGAGGTATTACAGACAATGATGGTGCGGTCCATCAAGGAACCGCCGGTCCGTGGATCCATGGTTTCCGGAAACTCCCTGATGGTTTCCACCACTTCCCCGGCTCGCTCGCCACAGGCCGTCACAATCACAATGTCCACGGTGGAATAACGTGAGATAAGGCTCTGCAAAACGGTTTTTCCGGCCCCGAAAGGCCCGGGTATGCAGGCGGTCCCACCCAGCGCAATGGGGAAGAAGGTGTCGATAATGCGTGTGGTGGTGGTCATGGGCTTTTGGGGATAGAGCCGTTTTGATCTGCGGTTGCGCAGCATGGCTTCCGGAATGGGGCGTCGGACAGGCCATTTCTGGAAAAGGGTCAGTTCCCGCTCGCTCCCGTCAGGGGCTTGAATGCGGGCAACCGGTGTATCCACTGTGAAGCTGCCCTGTTTAATCCACGTAACCACAACGACCTCGGGCTCCTTAAACGGGATCATAATTTTATGAGTGAACAGCCCTTCCTGGACGGTCCCGATGGCCTGACCGGCAAAAAGCGCGTCCCCCCTTGAAACACTCGGTGTAAAAGCCCACTTCTTTTTGAGATCCAAAGGAAACAGGTCCACACCCCTGGGTAGAAAAAAACCATAATCTTTCGCCAGTACGGAAAGGGGTTTTTCCAACCCGTCAAACACCTGTCCCAAGAGACCCGGACCCAGAACAACCGAGAGCATCTCGCCTGTCATCTCCACCCGGTCGCCCACACGCACGCCTCGGGTATCTTCGAACACCTGCATGTCGGCGGTATCCCCCTGAATCCGCAGCACTTCGGCCATGAGGCGTTCTTCGCCAACCAGGATGAAACCCACTTCGTTTTTTCGGATGGCTTCCCCCCCCGTGTCAACGGTCACGAGGCTTTCACGTACAGCCAGAACCCGAGCATCACCCGTGCCGGAGGATGCTGCCTTTCTTCGGGGCTTAATGGAAAAGCTTGGGTTGTCCATGGATTATCTCCTCTACCAGTGCGTTGAACCGCTCCCCCGCTTTTTTCACATCATGGGTCAACCATTGGTCCACCATGTCCCACTTCATCCGGTACGACATCACAGCGCGAAAACCGAAATCATAGGACGGTACGGCTTGATCCAGATGGTCCCAGAGCATGTTTTTCAAAAGTCGATCCAGATTCAGTACGTCTTCGTTTTCGAGATAAAGCTTCGCTTGCGGAAGCCAGGGATAAACACCTGCGAGCCTGAAGTGGGGGGCTTCCCAGTGGCGCTCAATATGCTTTACATATTGACCCACACCCCAGGGCTTTTTATGGGCAGGCGGGTTAAAACCCCCATGCCGGCGCCGAAGGGCCGCCATGATGGTTCGCTGATCAACGGGAAAGTCAAAAAGAGCCCTCAACCGGAGGGTTGACATGAATCCCGCCATTTTGTCGAACCGGTTTACCATTTCCCGGTCTGACAAGCTTTGCGCATCCTTCTGCCAGGTCAGAAAAGCGGCGGCGCACGCCAACAACCGTGCATCGTCCGCGTTCAGCATCCGCAGACGCTGCTGCAGCCTCTCCCGGCTGATGGGCAACCGCTCGTTCCGGTCAAACCGCGGCAACGGCGGCAGACTGGCCAACAGTGTATAGTAGGTTTGACGTGTCATTTCTTTCAGGAATCCGCAATCAATTTATTCCTCCCCACGCACAATGGCCCGGTATCGGGGCAACAGGTTCTCAAGCAGCAAATCGCTGAGGGCCTGGTCGGACAGATCGATTTCCAGATCCTCGCCGATCAATCGAATACGGATGCCCCGGTTGAGATCTCTGGAAGGTTTGAGTTCAACTCCTTCCCGCAGCATATCGGCCGAAATTCCCAATACCAGATGGTGCATTCGTTCTTTCCCGTCAGGGGTCAGACGCGAACCGGATTCATCCGTTTCAAACAGGTCCTTGGGTAAAAGCACTTCAACGGGCTGGCCCTCACAGACCAGATTCCCGGTGGCCATACCGGAAACCGCCAGGATGCACTGCTTTATGAATTCGCGGTCACCCATTTCAATGGATACCAGTCTTCTCACATGGGCGGCAAAATCCGCCTTCAACTCGGTTTCCATTTTCAGCTCCGTATCCCGAATGGCCGTCCGAAGGGAACCCATACAGGCCTTACGGTCCCTTTCAATTTGCACTTGCGCCCGGCTCAGCATTTCGTCCGCTTGGGTTTTCGCCTCGGCCACCATTCTTTCGGCCTCCTCACGGGCTTCCTGAAGCACCTCTGCTGCTTTTTCCCGACCGGCTTTAACACCGTCATCCCGCAATCGCGCAATCAATTCCCGGACACCCGAGGACGCTTCCTTTTGCTCATCCATATCTACTGCCTCCTCAACCCGCGGTCACCGTTCCCAACAGCACCAGTGCAAACACAAAGGCAAATACGGCAAATCCTTCCACCACCGCCGCCGGAGCCAGGGAAACCCCGAAAACCTCCGGCTTGTTCTTGGCAACACTGATGGATGATGCGCAGGCATACCCCTGGTAAATCGCACTCACCATCAGGGCCACCCCCGTCAGAAGACCGATGCCGAAAATTCCAGGGGCAGATGCCGCGTTCATGGCACCCCCGAATGTAAGGGTTACCACGACGCCGTAAATAACCTGGGAGCTGGGCATGGCCGATACGCCGATAAAACGACCGTAGCCGCTTTCGATTTCGAGCATGGCACCGATGGCCGCCTGCCCGGCCCTGGAGCAACCGATCATGCTGCCCACAGCCCCAAGGGCCAGGGGTGCAAACACACCCAACCATCCCAACGCTAAACTTATATTTTCCACAATTTCTTCTCCTTTCTGGCAAAAGCCCTGAAGGGATGACCTTCCTCGGTAATGCTCCACCTGAAAAATTCAATAAAATTCAGCCGCAACCCGTGGATAAACCCACCGGCCACGGCCAGAACGAAGTTCAGCGTGTGTCCCAAAAGGACGATCAAAAGGGCGAAAAAAATACCGATTCCCGGCAGTGCATCTTTAACCTGCCCTGCCATGGCGTTAAAGGTCCCGGCCAGGGACGCACTGGCCAGGCCCAATGCAAAAAGCCTGAGATAGCTCAGTGCATCGCTGAAGGCACTGGAAATGCCGGTTAATCCGGAAAGACCTTTGAGTAGCCGTTTCCCCAACGACCCTTTCGTACTGCTGAACAATAAGACGCCGGTCAGCCCCAACCCGAGGAGAATGATACCGGGCATCTTTATGGCGCCCAGGGTCTTTTCATGGGTCAACCCCTGCCAGATGAGGGTACCACCCGCAAAAACGACTGCCCATGACAACGGTTTGAGCGCTTTGATGGACCGCCGGAAGTTCCAGGCGGTCACCCCGTTGGCGAGCACCAGATGCGAAACACCCAGTAAAATCGACAACTGCATCATGAAATCAAAATCCATCATGTCAATGATCTTTAAACGGGACGGCAAACTCCCCTGTCCGGGGGACACCCCGAAGTAACTTCCCACCATGACACCATACAGGATTCCGGCCCCCACCATGGTCATCAACAGGATCCGAAACCTGCGACCCGTTTGTGAGCGACCCATTTTCTTCCAGAACACGACCACCACCAGACCCAATACGCCGGAATACCCCGCATCCGCAAAAATCATGGCGAAAAACACCGCAAAGGAAAAAAATACAATGGTTGAGGGGTCCCATAACCAATACTGGGGTGTGGTATAGAATGACACCAGATCCTGCCCCCCGGCAACCCCTGCCGGGTTTTCCATGAGCGTGGGCGGTGTTTCATGGGATTGCGGGGTTCTGGTTTCAAAAACCAGATGATGCTCCCGGGCATACCGTTTCAATTGCGGCACACGCCGTTTCGGGGCCCACGCCTGGAGGGCAAAAACCGCATCCTCCGCATAGGTTTTTCTTACGGCGTCAACCACCGCCGCCCGGTCCTCAAGGCGTTCAATGTTTTGAGAAAACAGGGTGCACCAGCGCGTCAGCCCTGCCCTTTCGGCAGATAAGTCTTCCAGCGCCAATTCAACTTCTTCCAGCCGGTCTTCCAACTGGTAAAGGGTGCGATTCCCGGTACGCACCCGCTCAATAGGCATCCCTTCCGGCTCGGTTCTTGAAATCACCACCACATATGAAAACCGATTGTCGGCAAAAACCCTTTGCCAGACAAGGTCCGATTCCTGAACCTTTTCCATGTCCTTGTGAGGGACCACGTAAAACCACAGCCGCTGGTTGTTTACGTCTTCGGGGGCCGGAAAATCAAAAGCCCCCCATGGAGACAGGTTCAGAATGCGGCCCAGCAGAAAATCACGTTCATGTTCCAATTCCGCTGTGCCGTCCTTTATTTTAAGGGCCTGGGATTCAATGTGGGCAGCATTGAATGGGTCGATCCGGGTAACCTGTCGCCGCTGGTGGGGGCAGCTTTTAAGAAACCGCAAGGCTTCACGGGCCCTTGAAGAAGGCCCCGGCGAACCAAGGGAATCCTTTTCAGGGGTAAGGCCAATCAGGTGCAGGCAACCCAATTCCTGAAGATCGGTCAGGATCTGCGGGCGGTCATCCACATGGCCGCAAAACGTCACTTTTTCAAGGGCAACGATGGTCATGATGAGGCTCCTGAAAATGCCTCGGCCTGTTTTTTCCGGATGCGTTTGGTGATCTTTGAGCGTATCACCGCAGCCCGGTCCGCATCAGCCAGATAAACCTGTATCTTCCGAATATTGCGCCTGGCCTGGGGGATCAGGATCTTTTCAAAAAGATTGGTGCGCTGTGTGATTTTACGCGCCGACTGTTCCAGCAAACCCACCCTTTGGGTCATGACCTGGACCCGGACTTTCTGCGACACCATTTCTTTTATCCGATCCGTCAGCACGTCTGTCCAGTGGGGCCTGGCCAGCATTGAATAGGGGGAAACGCGGAATCGAACGTCCACAAGGGTGGGAAGCCTGATCCCCACCATGTTTTCTTCATCAATATGAATGGATTCCACATCCACCAACCCGGTTAGATCCATTTCCCGATCCCCTAACATGGGCAACTGCCGGGCAACCCTTTGTTTGAGCGTTTCCTCATCAGCTTTGGCGTTATCCAGCTGCCTTCCGGCACGCTTCAGTTCAGATGTAAGCTGCATCCGTTTGAGTTCCAGGGACGGCAATACCCGCTCATAAAGGCGCATATTTTCACGTTGTTTGTGAAGTCCCGATTTGCTCAAAACCAGCTTGGCCATGGGTCAACGATCTTCCTTTGAAAAATATTTATCAATGAGCTCCTGTTTCATCAGGAGTTCCCCGGGTTCAAAACATTCTGCCAGGGTCTCCCAGCAGCGATCCAGTGCCGCGATGACGGGCATGGAGACCCGGATGTCCATGAACCGCTGTCTGAAAAGCCCACCGAATTTGATGAGCTTTTCATCAAAGGGGGAGAGTTCGAACGCCATGGCCTGTTTCTTTTCGGCTTCCAGGGCCTCGGCATAGAAACGAATCATGGTGTTCATGATCTGCCCGTGATCCTCGCGGGTGGCCTTTCCAATCACTTTTTGTTTCAACCGCGAAAGGGAACCGAACGGATCAATATAGCCGTCATGCAGATAAAACTGGCCCTCGGTAATATAGCCGGTATTGTCCGGCACCGGGTGGGTCACATCATTTCCGGGCATGGTGGTCACCGTGAGAATGGTGACAGACCCCGCACCTTTGAAATCGCAGGCTTTTTCATAGCGCATGGCCAGTTGGGTGTACAAGTCCCCCATGTAACCCCGGGCGGCCGGTATACGTTCAAGGGAAATGCCGATCTCCTTCATGGCATCGGCATAGGCGGTCATATCGGTCATGAGCACCAGCACCCGTTTGCCCTCCTCAACGGCAAATTTTTCCGCTACCGCCAGGGCCATATCGGGAATGGAGAGACGCTCCACAATCGGGTCGGATGCCAGATTCACATACATGACCGTCCGGTGAAACACCCCATGGGATTCAAAAGCGGTCTTGAAAAAATAATAATCGTCAAAAATCAAGCCCAAGCCCCCGAACACCAGAATATCCGCGTCGGCCTGAAAACCGATGCGCGCCAGCAGCTCGTTAAAGGGCTCCCCTGCCACTGAAAAGATGGGGATCTTCTGGCTTTCCACCAGGCAGTTGAACAGGTCGATCATGGGGACTTCCGTCTGAATCATTTTGTCCGGGACCACCCGCATCATGGGATTTACGGTGGGTCCCGCCATCTCGATTCTGGCATCCGACAACAACTCCGGGCCATCGTCAATCGGTTCTCCGGACCCCCGGAAAATCCGCCCCACAATATTGTCGGAGTAAATCACATTGGGGGGATGCCCCAGAAACCGCACCACGGCATCCGTTGAAAGCCCTTTGCCCCCTGCAAATACCTGAAGGCTCACAATATCACGATCCAGCGCCACCACCTTGGCCTGGCTGGTTTCACCATCCACATTTTCAACAATGGCCAGATCGCCGAAAGCGGCGCCTTCCGCTTTCACACGGATGGTATCGCCCACAATCTCCAGCACGCGCGTATGGCGGGTGAGTTCAGGGAACATGGGTTTAATTTCTCCTAAAGAAAATCAGGGTTTAAGGGCCAGAGCAAAAGATATCGTGTGGGATTATATCAAGTCCTGCGGGAATGACAAGGCATGTTGTACTTTTGGTCAGATGGGGTTTAGCCCGAAGCGTTTTAAAAAATGGGATCCGGGGAACCTGCGAGATTTATTGACTTAACCGTGAGCTCACCAGGCGATTTAGGCTGACACTTGATTCAGCGGCCTGAATAAGACCCCCGGCCTCTTTTTGCGTACCCGAATCGATGAGGCAACTCCGCTCTCCTTTGAGCAGATAGAGTGCTCCGACCGCTTAATTCCGAACAGCCCAATGTCCAACATCCAGGTATGGTCGTTTACGGTTTCGATATTTATAATGAACCCCTTAACAAGATGTGACCCCATTCATTAAAAATACATTCAAGAAGGAAATTGATTAATAGCAAACAAAAACAAATGTGGACTGTCCCCAATTCATTTATTCTTTATTGAGGGAACCCCGGGGGTTTCTATTTTTACCGGCGATTTTTTCACCCCCATGTGCAGGCCCCTGGCAAGACTGATCATGTCATCAAGGGCCTTTAACCGTTCGGTGAGCGTCATCCTGGCGGTTTGCCGAACCTGCAACCATTCAACCCCCTCATACGTTGCATACTTCCAAGGATCCTCAATCTTCTGCCGGCGTTTCATCCCGAACCTTTTTGAGATATTCAATGTCAATCAAATCTTTGGGTCGCGCCGCTGCCGCTTTCATTTTTAAAAGGCAATCCAGCCCAACAAAAGGAACCTGCGGTCCACCATCAATTTCCATCCACTTCGCCTTCGCATACTCATCCGCAAAATCGAAGGGGCATTTCGCGAATACATCAATCACCATACCGTTTGCATCGGATGGGTTCCAAAGCGGGAAGACCATCATATTCCTATCTTTGATCCAACACTCACGCGTTTGTAAATGGGCAAACTGCTCCTTTGTCACCGGAAGCCGCGGTTGGTAACCGATCGTTTCCAGCGCGATCAACCCACGAAGCAGGTTATCGCGTTCCAGATCGATCACCAAATCAATATCCATGGTCAAACGGAGATAGCCGTGTGCAACCACTGCCAGACCTCCCGCCACCACATAGCGGACACGGGCATTGTTCAGAGCCTCAACGATTTGTTGAATTTCCTTTTTCATAACCTTCCAACAGTTCTAAACAATCCCACTGGATCAACAAGAACAGTTTAGCCGGGGGAAGTGATAAACCAAACGCAGACTGAATGGATTCAGGGTAAGAATAAATCCCTGTCAATTATTATAAATCAGCCAGCGAAATTTTTCAATCAGCTAATAGTCCTCTGAAAGTCCGGGTTCCTCATTTTACCAAGATTCGTCTACCGGAATCAATGCTCGTGCCTCTCGACGCTACGCACGAAACATGCAGGTGGGATGTTATCCGGTCCGGATTTGGGCGATCTGGCGGGAGATGGCGACCAGGTTCCCCTTCTCGTCCCATACTTCGCCGTCCGCTTCAAGCAACCCGCAGGTCACGAAGCGGGTCCTGAGGGAGCAGTTGAGCCACCGGGACTTGGGCAGGTTCCGAATGTTCACCGTCAACTCGATGGTGGGAACCCAGGCGACCATCCCGTGTGAGGCGAGGATCCCCGGGGGGAGGGAGTCCGCCGTGACGATGGGGGTCGATTTCTTAGCGCTTTTTCGGAGGGCCGCCTCAACCATGATTGCCGTGAGGTACCCGCCGTTGGGATTGCCATTCACGGACCAGTTCCCGGAGATCCTTCCCCGGAAGTATCCCGGTGATTCCTCTACGGATTCGGTTTCGTCCGTAAACAGCGACATGGGCATCCCTTTCGTTTTTGGGTCGTGGCGACATCCGGCTCCCGGCAATGCCCGGGTGGCACGTAGCCGCTATCAGGTTACGAAATAGGGTAGCGCCTGTCATTAATTTTCGGCTTTGTCCTTCAATTTAGCCAACCATTTGATCAAATGGTTTTCCCTTCTGATGGGACTCACCCATTTATTCAAGATAATTCCCAATAATTTTCATTGAGTCTTCATACACTTCTCTACCGATTTTTTCATTTAGAGCAACCTCCTTCCAAACATATTTACTGGGCTTTTTGTTATAGGAAAATATTTCACCTGATTGATTTTTAATCGTTGACGTTTCCATAATCCAAGCGGCAACTTTACCGGACCGCCTTGTGGTAGTGGTATCCGGTAAAAAATGACCCATGATGGGCATTACTTTTTTCCACAAAAACTGAAGGGTCCTACTATGATCCCGGGCAAGTCCCGTTCCCGGCATCATTCCGGGATCGAGTGCATATGAAGAAAACGTCTTAAATCTTCTTGATAGTTCCACCGCCATAATCGTATTCAGCAGTTTTGAGGTGGCATATCGGTCAAGATTCTTTTGTTTCGTGGTCTGAGCATTACTTTTCCCTTCGAGCAAATCATTCATGGTGGTATACTGAGCACCTCTGAATCCAAACATTTTTCCAAAAGGATAATTTGGATTATGTGTCCCACTACCCATAAATAAAACGCTTCCTCCGGTAAGGTGCGGCATTAATCCAGTCGTCAGCATAAAGGCCGCTAAATGGTTTACGGCGATGGTTTCCTCGAATCCATCCCGGGTAAATTTTGTTTCATTTACAAATTGTACACCGGCGTTGTTTATCAAACCATCTAATGGCATATCCCATTTTTGCAAAAAATTTCGGATATTGGCTAACAGAGATAAATCAAGCTGAAGAACTTCGATATTCCCATCTAATTCATCGGCAATTTTCAAGCCCTTGTCATAATTACGCATGGCCATGAAAACTCTATTTTTCCGGCTTTTTACAAGGTTTTTAACAATTTCCAAGCCCAATCCACCGATTGCGCCCGTGACCAAAAATGTCTTCATAAGGTCTCCTTTTTATCGCTGTTGACACCGTCAACATTGAACATAGTTCAGTTTGTTGACGCTGTCAACATGATATGGTAAAATAACGTTATTAATCTTTTTTAGGGACGGATCGAAAATGGATAATGAAACGAAACAAAATCTTCTGAAAGTTACCCGCAACCTTATTGATAGCAAAGGTATTGAGTCGGTATCAATGCGAGAGGTCGGGCGTTGCGCGGGATTATCACGGACTGCATCCTACCGGCATTTTAAAAACAAACAATCACTACTGGCGGAAATTGTGGTGGAAGACTTCGGTCTTCTTTCATCAAAAATGCTGGAATTGGAAAATACCCCAACGCATCCGAAACAATTTCTTGTGAAAGTCCTCAACACTTATCATCGATTCGCAATGGAAAATCCGGAACATTACCAGCTAATGTTCAATACCAGGTGGGACACTGAAAAATTCCCTGAAATAGAAACCACTGCACTTCTTGTTTTTCTGAAAACAACGGAATATGTCAATAAAACACTTAAGGTAATGGATTCAACCGATCATACCGCAAAGGAAGCAACGGCCATTTTGTATGCATTTATCCATGGTCTGGTAGAATTACATTTGGTTGGACATAAAGAGATTGCTAAGGGATTGGATAATCCAGGGTTGCTGATTGATAAATTTATCGACTCGATATTCTAGTAATAATAGGGGTCAGACCCCGAATTTTCGTTAAAAGTCGCAAATGTGTCCGCGTCACAAAACCCTTGCAATTTTAAGGCAATCTGTTATCAATGGTTTCTAGCTATCTCGGCCGGTTACATGCGCCGGGGTCTTGCCGTTTTTTGGAAGTTCACTTTCAACCGATCAGCACAGGAGGGAGAAACATTTCCGGCCGTGCGAAAAAATCACCCAATAAAGTTTTCTTCAGAAAGGAAATCCGGTCTTTGATACCCTTGCCGCTGCGTGCCGTGCAAGCTGAGTCAGGAAGGATTCTATTTTCCTCTCACCATATTTCAGGCCGGCTCGGGACTTTTCATGTTATGGAAATGAGCGTACCTTGCCGTCCATGAACGGTAGCTCCGCTCCGTGTGAATGGAATAGTGGCGTCTCTGCATGACGGCAGACATTTCGTCCAGAAGCTTCATGGCGGTAAAGTTGCTGCAGAGTCGATTTGTTGAATGAATTTACAGTAGATATTGGACATTGTTAACAGGCAATTTTGCTTCATAATCAATGCTTGGGTGCATTAAGAAGGAATAATAGGAGAATTCCACGTGGCATTCTACATTCAACTCGGTTTTGAGTCTCATCCTTTCCTCAAGACAAACGCTGACGAGGAGGAGTCTCTCCAATCTTATTTCGTTCCTCCGCCATATTTTGATGCAATCATCGGAGATTCCAACTCACCTAATTCGTCTGTTGTATTGGCTCCACGTGGAGCAGGAAAGACAGCGCAACGGCGCATGGTCGAGGCAGCATCTAATGCATCCAGATATCTGGCCGTTACCTATGATCGATTTGAGTTTAGTGCTGGCCAAAAAATCAGCGACATAACGCTTCAGTATCATTTAAGAAATCTCATTACACGCATCCTAATTTCATTTCTTTCTTACCTAAGCGAATGGCCAGACGTTTCGAAAAACTTATCCAAAGAGGAAAAGAAGCAGTTGACCGTTTTTATCCATGCTTACCTCGGGGATCTAACTGGGGATAGCATGCAAGAGTTCCTTAATGAGCTGAAGAGTCTACCAGATAAGTTTAAAAATTTTTGGAGCAGACACGTCGGTTTCATGGAATCTGTTATCAATTTTCTTTTGAAGGCATATGATCTCGAAAAGATTGATTTGCCCGACGCTAAACAGGAAGAAAAACGTCTGGGAGAAACCTATAAGTTTCAGCTTGAATCATTGCTAGAGCTAGTTAGAAAAATTGGTTTTAAGTCAATATATGTTCTAGTAGATAGACCTGACGAAACAGAAAAGACCGGCAACGATCCCAAGAGAACTTATCAGCTAATTCAGCCTTTAATGCGTGATTTGGAGCTTCTTGGACTCTCGGGTTACGGTTTCAAGTTTTTTCTCTGGGATAAAATCGAACCTTTCTTTCGGTCAGACGCACGCCCTGACCGAGTGCCACAGTATGAATTGAAATGGAATAGAAAAAGCTTGAAAGAAGTTTTATCGAAACGTCTATTGGCATTCAGTAGAGGAAAAATAAGTACATTTGATGTCTTGCTGGAAGAGCCGTGCAGCATCGATGACCAGCTCTGCTTAATGGCTAATGGTTCCCCTAGAAACCTCATTCGCCTTTGTGAACGCATATTGGCGATTCAGGGTGATCGTGATCCAAATGCACGAAGGATTTCGATAACGGCTATTGATCAAGCAACGGTATCTCACAGTGAAAAAATATGCATAGAAAACTATGGGGAAAACATTCTCAAAGATCTTCAACGTGTTGGGCGGGAGCTTTTTACAACAAACTTCGTTGCTAACGACATTCTTAAAATTTCTGCTAATGGGGCACGCAACAAAATTACTTCCTGGGTAAATCTTGGAATCGTTTCTCAGGTAGGGACAGTGATTATACCGCCTGCCACCAGACCCACCTACTTATATGGTGTCGTTGACCCATGTGTTGTGAGGGTAATGCATAGAGCGATCCCTTTTGAGGAATTTGTTCAAGATCGCTGGTTGCCCTGTGGGCACTGTATTACCGACAATTTAATCAACATTGATCTCTATCCAGAAGGTGAAGATCCAGTGTGCCGTCAATGCGGTCGAAAGCTAATTTGACGAAGCCCAACACCTCTCTTCACAGGACTGGGAATCCGCTGTCGCTCCTTCCCAACTTGTGAGCTACTCGTTATGGGGATAGGGACTCTGTAAGGTTTTAAGGTTTCTCTTTTATTTCCCATATTCAGATGGAAAAGATGTCTGACTGACGAGAACACAAAAACCTCACAGCGCTATTTTTTATTTCACACAAGCGAATTCCGGGGACAGGATACCGAATTCTAAAAATAAAATACACCAGATAAACCGGTAATTTTCGCGTTAGCTGATTTTCAATCATTGATCACGAGAAAAAGTATGACAATGAAACCACTCACCATGCTGAATTCATTCGGCTGTGCACTTGTCGCAATGGCTATTTTCGCCGGCACGCCGGCGATGGCGAAAGAGAAGAAACAGCAGAAGCCCAACGTGGTATTCATCCTCGCCGATAACGTGGGCTACGGCGACATGGGTCCGTACGGTGGTGGAGAGCTTCGTGGAGCGCCGACGCCGAACATTGATCGACTCGCCAGCGAGGGTCTACGCTTTACACAGTTTCTGGTGGAGCCCGCCTGCACACCATCGAGGGCGGCGCTGATGACCGGACAATACTCCATCCGAAATGGCCTGTCGCTGGTCATCCTGCCCGGTACCACGAACACGCTCCCGGGCAAGGCGTTCACCATGGGGCAGTTGTTCAAGGACGCGGGCTATGCGACGGCCATCTGAAGGGGTCATCCATTAAAGGGCTAGTCAAGAGAAAAAACACCTCTCCATTAAAAAAACTCTATTTTTTTTCTTAGCTCCAAACTGCCTACCAGCACGGCTTTGTTTAACCCTCCAATTCGCGCCCGCTATTTCTCGCTGTTAGGTTCTCGGTCAGCGTATGCTGATCCGCACCAGTCATCCATCGGGATCAAGGCAGTGTGCTTTAGGCAAAATGCTTAAAGCACGGCCCTCGGTCTGTTTAACAGACCCCAGAAAACCGTCGGTTCCATGCCGTGTTCAATGGGATGTAT
>Ga0233431_1001199_pt1 | contig 46731 bp, 51 predicted proteins | sample SI_118_April2016_FD_179867 | JGI IMG/M metagenome (GOLD analysis project Ga0233431, IMG submission 179867) | Seawater microbial communities from Saanich Inlet, British Columbia, Canada - SI_118_April2016_200_MG | ecosystem: Environmental > Aquatic > Marine > Inlet | place: Canada: British... | reverse complement strand
CAGATTCTCCATCGATTTCTATTGCCCCTTGGATATTGTTGTCTATCAGAAATCTTACTGGGAATCTTATGTCTGCCTCATATGTTTTGATATTCTCTTTTCCTAGTTCAGATCTCAACTCAAATACCTCTTTTGGAGAATTTAGTATAATTTTTGTTACTGGTTCTTTTTTGAAATTTGTAAAGTCTGTTTTTTCAAATTTGAATTCTTCTGCTATTTTTTCTGCTATTTTTTGATGTTTTGTTTCTATGAAAATGTATGGCTCGAATTCATTTATAGTTAAGAATGATTGGTTGTTTTCCAGCTTACCATAGAGAAAAACGTATGATTTTCCATTCAGTATCCTATAAGTTGAGTAAATGATGAAACCTTTCATGAGTTTAGACTATTGATTAAGTTTTTAAAGTTTTATTATTGTCTTTTTGTTATGGATAATTGGAAGAAGGCCGGAGAAATTGCTTCTGAAGCTAGGAAATTTGGTGCAAAGTTGGTTAAGCCTGGAGCAAGTATTTTTGAAGTTACTGAGAAAATTGAAGCTAAAATTAAGGAATTGGATGGTAATTTGGCTTTTCCCACTCAACTATCTAGTAATAATGTTGCAGCCCATTATAATGCTTTGATTGGAGATACTTCTAAATTTGGAAAGAACGATTTGATTAAACTTGATTTGGGTGTTCATCTTGAAGGTTGTATTGCTGATTGTGCCATTACTGTTGATTTAAGCGGAAAAAATTCTAAGTTGGTTGATGCTTCTAGAAATGCTTTGAAGGCCGCAATTGAAGTTATAAAGCCGGGAATTACACTTTCTGAAGTTGGTTCTGTGATTAGTAATGAGATAACTTCTGCAGGTTTTGTTCCCATTAGAAATCTTAGTGGACATGGTTTGGGAGAGTATAATATTCATGATTCCCCAAGTATTCCAAATTATGATAATGGTGATGATACTAAATTAATTAAGGATCAGAAAATTGCTATTGAGCCTTTTGCAAGTACTGGTTCTGGAATTGTTGTTGAAGGAAAGGGTTCAGAGGTATTCGGCTTACAGAATATCAAGAACGTTAGGAATATGCAAGCTAGAAATATAATGAAATTTGTTACTGAAAATTTTAAGACCCTTCCTTTTGCCAAAAGACATTTACTTGAGAAGTTTAATAAGTTTCAAATTGCAGTTGGTGTAAATAATTTAGTTAGAGAAGGCGTTTTGATGGAGTATCATGTTTTACAAGAAAAAGATCCTTCTGTTTTAGTTTCACAGGCTGAGAATACTGTTATTGTTGGTGAAGGTCAAACTACTGAATAATTATCTTTATAATTTATTATTGATTTCCCTTTTTATGAAAAAAGCTGTTGTTGGAATTGTAAGACTTAATAATTTAGTTCTTCTTGGTAAGAAAATTCCGGGTGGGGAATTTTTTAGCGGAGAATGGCATATTCCTGGTGAAACTAAAAAGCCGGGAGAAATTGATGAAGATGCTGTTAAAAGAGGGATTATGGAAGAAGCAGGGATTGAAGTTCGTGTTTTAAGATATCTTGCTCAACATAAAACCCCCACCCCAACTCTTGTTAAATGGTATGAGTGTGAAGCGCTTTCTGAAGACATTCGTCCAGATAGTGATTTAGAAGCTGTAGAATGGGTTGATCTATCAGAAGTTAGAACTCGTTGTTAGGTTGCATATGAATGGCCAGGGGAAATTAAAAAATATTTTGGAATGGTTTAATTTTTGAGAAAATATCTGCTAGCAATTAAAATATTTGGTGATGAAACTTCTCCATTTTCTGTCATTTCTTCTATTTGTTCTAATGTAAACCATTCATATTCTTTATTTTCTGGTTCGTCCCCTACTATTTCTGCTAGATAATGAAGCAACACAACTTGCTCCGGTTTTCCATCTCTTGTAATTTGTCCAACTATTGGTAGTGGAGTGTCATTAATTATTCTAACTTCTAGATTCAGATCTTGCTTAGCTTTATTTATTGCATTTTGCCTTGGGCTTACACCATCGTTTAATCTTCCACCAATAAATTGATATTTCTCTGTGCTTGGTGCTTTATGCAATATAATTTTATTATCTTTAATTATTACTGGCCCTGTTGCATGTGTAAACTTAGTTGGTTCTCCATCCAAATTAAATCCGTTTAAATTAAATAAATCTGTCATGGTGTTAGAAGGAATAAGAGATATAAAAAATTAACCCATATACTGATGGGTTTCTCTCATTGCCGCTCCTCTTGCAACTCTTAAGTATTGTTCTTCAATTTCTTTGTATTTCTTCACATCATTTTCTGTAATTGAAGGTCTTATTTTTTTTACTGCATCTTCGAAATTATTCATTGTAATCTCTTTTGCTTTTATGTCCTTTCTAAGTGCGATCATTCCAGACTCTCTACAAACTGCATCAATATCTGCACCAGAATACATTCCTGTTAATTCTGAAAGTTTTGCAGTATCAACATCTTTAGCTAATTTCATCCCTTGTGTGTGCACATCGAATATTTGTTTTCTGCTTGCTTTATCTGGAATTGGTGCCAAAAGTATTCTGTCAAACCTTCCAGGTCTCAATAATGCAGAATCAACTTTATCTGGTCTGTTTGTAGTTCCGATTACAACAACATCGTTAAGTTCTTCTAAACCATCTAACTCAGTTAAGAATTGGCTTACAACTCTTGATGTTACTTCATGTGTATCACCACCAATTGAAGTCATTGAATCTATTTCATCGAATAGAATAATTGTTGGTGAAACTTCTCTTGCTTTGGAAAATATTTTTCTGATTCCTTTTTCGGACTCTCCAACCCATTTAGACATTAATTCTGGTCCTTTTACAACTATAAAGTTAGCTTCTGATTCTCCTGCAACTGCTTTTGCTAATAGAGTCTTTCCAGTTCCGGGTGGACCGTAAAGTAAAATCCCTTTTGGTGCTTTAATTCCAAGTCTTTTGAATGCTTCTGGATTTTTTAATGGCCATTCTACTGCTTCTTTTAATTCTGATTTTACAGATTCTAAACCACCTACATCTCCCCATCTTACATTTGGTTTTTCTACTAAAACTTCTCTCATTGCTGAAGGTCTTACCAGTTTCAATGCTTCGTGGAAATTAGCTTCTGTTATTTTTACTTTATCTAAAAATCCCACCGGTAATTTTCCTTTTTCTTTTAAATTTAAATCTGGTAGAACTTTTCTCAACGCAGCCATTGCAGCTTCTTTTGCTAATGCTTGTAGATCTGCTCCCACAAAACCGTGCGTTAACTTTGCTAGTTCATTTAGATTAATCCCTTTTGCCAAAGGCATATTTCTCGTATGAATTTGTAAAATAATTAATCTTCCTTTTTCATTTGGTACTCCAAATACTATTTCCCTGTCGAATCTTCCGGGCCTTCTTAATGCCGGGTCAATAGAATTTGCTCTATTTGTTGCAGCCATTATTACTACATTTCCTCTTTTGTTTAAACCGTCCATTAGAGTTAGTAACTGTGCTACAACCCTTCTCTCAACTTCCCCTTGCGTTTCGTCTCTCTTTGAAGCAATTGCATCTAATTCATCTATGAAAATTATAGATGGTGCTTTTTCAGAAGCATCGTCGAATATCTTTCTAAGTTTCTTTTCTGATTCACCATAAAATTTGTTCATAATTTCTGGTCCATTAACTAATATGAAGTTGGCTTCAGTTTCGTTTGCTACTGCTTTTGCTAGCAAAGTTTTTCCAGTACCTGGTGGACCATAAAGTAAAATTCCTTTTGGAGGTTCAACACCTAACTTTTCAAAAAGTTCTGGATGTTTCATTGGTAATTCTACCATCTCTCTGACTTTCTTTACTTCTTCATCTAATCCTCCGATATCTTCGTAGGTTACGTCCGGTGCTACTGCATTTTCTTTGATCTCTACTCTCTTTGAACTTAATTGTAATTCTGTGTTTTCAGTAATTATAATTGGAACATTTGCAGGTTTAGATTCTGCTACAATAAATCTTAAACTACCAACTGAGCCCATAAATCCTCCAGTACCCATTACATCTTGGAAAATATCTCCAAAAATTTCTTCGAAAGGACTTCCTGAAAATGTTGATTTTCTTCTACTTGAGCCGCCCAAAGAAATAATATCTCCAACAACTACTGCCCTCCCTAATAATCCTCTTTTTAATCCGTTTGGGTCCCCCCTTATCATAATACCTTGTTGTGCTGGTGCGATTGTAACTTTTTTTGCTTCTTTAACTTCTGATTTTCTAACATTAACTGATTCCCCAATACCTGTTTTAGCATTTCTTCTCATGATTCCGTCCATTCTTATTACGGATTCTCCAACATCTGTTGGGTAAGCTCTGTCTACAATTCCTACTGTTTTTCTGTTGCCTTCTATTTCTACAATATCTCCAGGTCTTACACCTATCTCTTTCATATTTTGACCATCAATTCTAACTATTCCCTTGTATGCTTCTTCCTGCATAGCTTCCATTACTTTCAATCCAATCTCTCCAACTTTATCTTTTGCCATCTTATCTCCTTAGTTTCCTGAATTCTAGACTTAATCTGCCCGGCCTATCTAAACATAATCTCATCATTTGGTCCATTTCTTTTTCCATTTGTAAAAATTTTTCTTCAAATGCTATGATTTCTCTTGGTATTGTAACTGAAAAACTGTTTCCAACCATTCTTAATTTTACTCTAAACTCTCTTTCTTTCAGTTTTTTAAAGTCTTCGAATTGCTTAATATCTGTTGGATGGAAGTATTTTTCCCTACATCTTGGACATTCAGAATATCTTAGTTTGAAGCCGTCTTTCTCGACGGTGTTCTTGTTAGTTTTTGTATCGCATTTACTGCAAACAATTTGTGCGTCAAATATATCTTTCATTTTGGTTAGCTATTTTTGTGTATACGGGGAGTATATACCATTTTATAAAAGTTGTGGTAGGATAATGCTTTGCACTTTAATTATTTAGATTAGTTTAGGTAAGTTTTTAAATGGATTATAATTTGCAATATTATTATGTATGTTCCAACATTTGATTTTCCAAGGGAGAGAAGACTTTCACCCGATACAGATTTGCGATTAAATGTTTATGTTGATTCGGATGGAAGAATAATTAGTTTTCTTCAATATCTTGGTTCGGTTCGTGAGAATTTTTCTTTTACTAGTCCAAATGTAGCTGGAGCCATTAAAAATTGTGTGGAACACATCAAAGGATTTCCACAAATTAGAGGTGTTTCTTTATATTCAGGAATTTCGGAACCTCGTTTAAAGAGAGGGTTTGTTCCAATCATTGAGAAGAGATTACTTGCTTTTGCAAGAATATTAGAAAATAGATTAGAACTTAATGATGGAACTGAAGATTCTTCTTATGATGTTTTTGTTGATAACTCTATTAGACGCCCTATAAATGAACCTGAAGATTCTTCTTATCCATGTTTACGTTGATGGCTCTGAGATAAACTTATAAATTAAAAATCTAAATTTTAATTATGATTGAATACCTATACTTAGTTATTGGTTTTGTTTTGTTAGTTGCTGGTGCAAGTTATCTTATTAGAGGTTCAACCAACCTAGCAAAACGTTTGGGTGTTTCTGAATTAATTGTTGGATTAACTATTCTGGCTTTTGGAACATCCTTGCCTGAATTAATGGTTAGTATCTTGGCTGCAGTTGGTGGAAATACTCAATTAGCTTTGGGAAACATAATTGGTAGTAATATTTCTAATACGCTTCTCATCTTGGGTTTATCAGCAGTTATAATTCCATTGACAGTTAATGGGAGAATTGTTTGGAAGGAAATGCCCATCAGTATTTTTGCAGTTGCTTTATTGGTTATTCTTTCTGCAGAAGTTCTTTTTGGAAGTGACCCTGTGTTGGGTAGACTTGATGGTTTAATTCTTGTTTCTTTTTTCATAGTTTTTCTTTATTATTCGTATAAATCTTTAAAATTTGCAAAAGTTGTTGATGTTGGTATTAAGAAACATAAAGATTTTTTTACTGCATTAATGATTCTTGGTGGATTGGCTGCAGTTCTTTATGGATCTAATTTAATTGTTGATAATGCTGTTCTAATTGCAAGTAATGTTGGAATTAGCCAATTTTTGGTCTCTGCAACCTTTATTGCTATTGGTAGTTCTTTGCCAGAATTAGTTGTTTCTATTACTGCCATACTTAAGAAAAAATCTGCATTGGCAGTTGGAAATATTGTTGGATCAAATATCTTTAACATATTCTATATCCTTGGTATAACTGCTTTGATAAGTCCCGTAGCTTTGCCATTGTTTGTTTTCTTTGATATTACCTTTTTGCTGATTGCTAGCGTTTTATTGTTTGCATTTATGTTCATGGGTAGGAAATCTGCCCTTGGAAAATCAAGTGGGATTACTTTCTTAATCCTGTATTTAATTTATTTAATGATAATAATTGCAAGAGGGTAATCCTTAAATTTAGAACTTGGTTATTTTTACTATGGACTTTTTGGGTGAAATTGGAAAAGGAATTATTCTAGTTTATGGAGAGAGTGCAACTGGAAAGTCTACATTTGGATTGCAATCTTCATTAAATGTTGCTAAAGAAGGGAAGGTTTTATTTTTAGATTGCGATGGGAGCTTTTCTCTTGATAGAATAAAAAAAATGGACTCAGAATGTTCTTCATATTTAGATCGCTTCCTTGTTGTTAATTTGAAAGACCTTTTGGAACTTGATTCTAAACTTGAACAATTTGAAAAAATGGTAGATAAATTTGATTTGGTTGTTTTGGACAACATTGGTTTATATTATAGACTTGGATTGAAAGAAAATTATGTTGTGACAAATAGTATTATAGTTCGTATATTGAGGAAACTTAGACATATGTCTGAAGAGATTCCAGTTATAATAATTAGCCAAGTATATGAGATGGATGAAGGAAAGAAAGTTCTTGGCGGCAAAATGATTCAAAACTTTTCAGATTATGTTGTAGAACTAAGTAAAGAACCAAGAAAATTTAAGTTAATGAAACCAGAAGAAAAAGAATTTTTATTTAAACTTGAAGATAAAGGTTTAGTTAAGATTTAGTCTTTTTTATTGGTTTGTCAGTTTCTATATATCTGCATTTGGGATAACCATCACAACTAATGAATAAACCATAAATTGATTTTCTAACTTTTAGATTTCCTTCTTTACATTTCGGGCACTTCTTTTTTAATTTTCCAGAGTCTATTGCTTTCATTTCTTTTAATTTTTCTTTTGATAGATGTCCGGTTTTGGTTTTGCATGCTGGATCTATACACAAAATTTGTGGTTTTTTTCCTTTTTTAATTATTTTCAACTGTGGTTTTCCACATTCTTTGCAAAGTTCATCGTGAGCTTTAACCAATGCACTAGGTAATGAATATATTGTTTTACATTTAGGATAACCGTTGCAAGCAATAAATCTTCCAAACTTACCAAATCTAATCATTAACCTTCCCTTTTCACAATTTGGACATTTTCCAATAAGATTTTCATCTTTGGTTGCTTTTGCTAATGCTTTTCCAATTTCCAATTCATTTTTTTTAAATTTATTAATAATCGTTGTTAGAACTTTTCTTGCTTTTGCAAGTATTTTTTCTTCTGAGTGTTTATTGTCCATGATCTTTTCCATGTCTTCTTCGAATTCCCTAGTTAATTTTTCATCTAAAATTTCTGGAGCGTATTTTTCCAAATTTTTTATTAGTGCCATCCCTATTGGTGTTGCCTCCAGCCTTATTCCATCTATATATCTTCTTTGGGCTAGCGCATCTACAATTATTGCCCTCGTTGATTTTGTTCCAAGTCTTAAACTTTCCATTTCTTTGATTATTGACGCCTGGGTGTATCTTTTTGGTGGTTGTGTTTCTTTTTCTTCATCATTTATTTTTGGTTTTTTTACTTCGTCACCTTCATTAACATTTTTAATTATTATTTCTTTTGTGTCTACAAACCGTCCATATAGTTCATACCAACCTTTTTCTACTATGATTGATCCTGAGAATGAAAATTCTTCTTTGTTAACATCTATTTTAACGTTTGTACTTTCTTTTCTCGCTGGGTCTCCGAATACTGCAAAAAATCTTCTTACAATTAGTTCATACAATAATTTTGACCTTCCACTAAATTTTCCTCTTTCTCCAGTAGGATAAACCGCTGGATGTGCTGGATCATCTTTTTTACCTTCATTTGGTTTTAATTTTGATTTTGATAACAATAATTCGCAAGATTTTGAGAAATCTTTATTTTTTGATAATTGTTTTAGAATCTTTTTATAATTTATTGCTATTGGTAATTTTTGAGAACTAGTTCTCGGATATGAAATTAAACCTGCTGTGTAAAGATCTTGTGCTAGTTTTGAAGTTTCCTTAGGAGTTATTCTCAAAGCTCTAAATGCTTCTATTTGTAATGTTGTTAGATCAAACGGTGTTGGTGGATTTACAGTTGTTATTCTTTTAGTAATTTTTGAAACAATTGCTTTTTTGCCCTTGGTATTTTTTAGTATCTTAGTAACATCTTCTTTTTTCTGAAATTTGTCTTTCTTGTGTTTTGCTAGTATTTTCTTTTTGTTTAATTCACCTTCCAAAAAGATTTCCCAGTATTTTTTAGGCTTAAATTTCTTTATGCTTTCTTCCCTTTTAACAATTAATTTTAATGTTGGACCTTGAACTCTTCCTGTTGACATTAACCTAAATCTTTTTGCTCCTTTTTTTATTGCTTGTGTTAATGCATTACTTATGTTAATTCCGTAATACCAGTCAAGTTTATGTCTTGTTTTTCCAGCTTCAATCCTTGGAAAATCCAAATGCTTGTTCGCTTTTTCATATGAGTCTATTAGTTCGTCTTTTGTTAATGTAGAGAACTTCATCCTTTTTGCATCTTTTTGTCCGCAAATGAATTTAACTACATTGAACCCTATAACAGATCCTTCTACATCGTAATCTGTTGCTACTGTAAATTTGTCTGCCCTTTTAGCCAAATTTTTTAAAATATTTACATAATTTCTAGTGTATTCTGCACCTTTACTGATTTCATATTTTGGTTTCCACTCTATGTCAAAATTTGGAATTTTGCCACTAGTTCCTTTTTTAGACTTTGCCAATCCAAATAGATGACCAACTGCACAACCAACTAAAATTGATTTTCCTTTGTGTTTTAGTTCATAAAATGAGACTCTGTTTACTGTTCTTTTGGTTGGTTTTGTATCTGCTAGGGCAGTAGCTATCTTTTCTGCTTGCGCTGGTTTCTCTGTTATAATTAGCTCAACCATGAAGGATTAGGGCAAGAACGGCTTTTTTAAGTGTTTTGTATAAAAGAAAAAGAGAATTAGGTTCTTATTTCAAAGGCGTCTGCGCATTTCCTTGAACAAAATCTGTAAACATTGCCTTTGATTTCTTCCTCTATAAAGTCAGTTCCTTTCAATACAGTATGACAATTTGCGCATGTACTTTCATCTGCATCTGACTCATAACCTTTCATGAAGCCTTCTTCACTAGGTTCTATTTCATCATTCTCTTCTAGCTTTTCTGCTTCGTTATAAACATTAACTTCCTTATTTTCTTCACTCATTTTTTAGATTCTCCCATTTTTTTTGTATTAAACATGTATTTTCTTAATGGTTTTGGCATTGTTACTGTACCATCTTTGTTTTGAAAATTTTCTACTATTGCAACCATTGTTCTTGACGTTGCAACCATTGTATTATTTAACATGTGAACATATTTTTTTTCTTCCCCATCAATATATTTTATATTTAATGGAACTGATTGGTATGATGTTGTATTGCTTGCAGAAGTTATCTCCTTGTAAGCATTTTGTCTTGGGAACCATGCTTCTATATCATATTGTTTTGCTTGTTTATAACCCAAATCTCCTGAACAAATTTCAATTACTCTGTATGGTACACCCAACTTTTTGTAGAAATCTTCACTGATTTTCTCCATCTCTTCCAAGTGTTGCCATGAACTTTCTTGATCAGATATTACAACTTGCTCAACTTTGTAAAATTGGTGCATTCTGAAAAGTCCTTTTGTATCTACACCATGACTCCCTATTTCTTTCCTAAAACAAGGTGTTACTGTTACTAACTTTATTGGTAATTCTTCTTTTCTGAAGGTCTTGTTTCTAAACAATGATACCAATGGGTGTTCTCCAGTTGCAATTAAATATAAATCTTCGTTATCCAGTTTGTAGATAACGTCTTCAAATTCTTCAAGGTTAACTGTTCCACTGATTGTTTTTTTGTTTAACATTACAGGTGGAGAAACTAACTTGAATCCTTTTTTAACTAGCATGTCTACCCCCAACTGTTGTAAGGCCCTGTCTAGCAGTGCTAAATCTCCAAGTAAATAATTAAATCCTTGTCCAGAGTTTATTCTTCCCGAATCAAAGTTTGCTAAGCCATTTCCTTCTAAAATTTCTCCATGAGATTTTATTTCAAAAGCGTGTTGGGTTTTTTTTCCGAAGAATTTGAATGGAACATTTTCATCTTCTCCGTTTCCTTTTGGTACTGAATCGTGTAATACGTTTGGTATCTTTGATAATCCGAGATTTACTTCTTCCTTTAGTGCGTTCATTTCGTTTTCAATACTTTCTAAATTTTTTGGAATTTCTTTTGCCAATGAAAGTGAATTTCCAATATCTTTTCCTTCTTTTTTTTCTAACCTTATTTTTTCTGTTAATTCATTTCTTTTGCTTCTTAGTTTGTCAGATTTTTGTTTAAGAAATCTCCATTTTTTATCCTGTTCAAATATTGTTTCTATTAACTCTTTCTTGTCAGATATTCCTCTTTTTTCCAAAGAATTATTAATTTTATCTTTGTTTTCTCTAACGTATTTTATGTCTAACATATGATTAGCAGGACAGTGGAATTTATATAAATGTTTTGATGACCGTCTTTAAAAGGACTTATAAATGGAAAAAAATTGATTTATATCTTCTAAAATATAAACCTTTAAATATAGTTAGCAGTTAGTAGGTTCTGGTGGTTAATGATGAGTGAAACAGATATTTTCGAAGTATTTTTTAGACGTAAGCCGTCGATGATATTGGTTGCTTTGAGGAATAATCCTAAGGCACGATATGGATCGGTTCTGGCTAAAGAAGTTGATTGTACATATTCTCATGCTGTAAAAATCCTACAGGAAATGGAAAAAAATAGGTTAGTTACTTTTGAGAAGAAAGGTAGAATCAAAACAATTAGTTTAACAGAGAATGGTGAGAGGGTTGCAGACCATATTGAGAAGATTAAAGATATTCTGTAATTATGCCTTTTAGCAAAAGTTTTCCAAGAACAATAGGATCTAGTTCTTATCCTATTTGGGAAGAGATTTTCTTAACTGAAAATGAAGAAAAAGAGATAGAAGAAATTTCTAAGAAAGAAAATATAGAGTTAATGAAGAAGTGTTTTGATGAAGCTAGAAAAATTCTTTCTGAGAAAAATTTAAAAGATTATCAGAGCGATATTGTAAGTATTGCAACCGCACTATATTCTAAATTGGCTTCTCATTCAGTTTATTATAAAGAACATAAAGCTAAAGAAAAATTTGATGAAAAGTTTAGGAAAGTTTCTGATTCGTAAAAGGTAAACCAGATACAGTGTCTTCTAATGTAATCTCTTCTTCAGAAGTCTTATCCAATAATTTTTCCATTGCAAATGTTAATAACCTGTCATGTAATTTCTGTGTTACTTCTTCGGGAGTTTTAACAAATGATAGCATGCGATGTCCGTAATGTGGTTCTCCTTCTTTGAATGTCCCATCTATAAATTTTACATAAAGGTAACAATTTCCATTAGGATTTGGTTGTTCTGCATGTGCTTGCATCTGTGGATAGTCTTGTCCAACTTTACTAATCTCAAATCTTGCTAATTCGGCTGATGAGGTTGGTTTACTTTTTAATTCGTAATTTACTGTCATTTTGTGATGGGTAGTTAGAACTAGTTTAAATTTGTTATGTAATTGAATGTGGGCCCGAGGGGATTTGAACCCCCGACCTTCTGGTTAAGAGCCAGACGCTCTAACCAAGCTGAGCTACGAACCCATAATTAGTTGCGAAGAAATTCTGTATAAAAAGGTTTTGTTTAGGAATTTTGGAACTTAATCCAAAAGAAAAGGATTAGGCCCAAAAATAAGAAATACAGGATGTTAAACACCCAAAGCATTTGTGTCTTGAAAGGTAGCATAAAATGCAATAAAAGAGCCACAATTGCCACTCCTGCGCTTATTAGTACTGCAATTGTTAACTTATCTTTTACATTCTCAAGTGCATATTCTTTTAGGTCTGAACAGTCTTCATTTATACAGGTTTTTCTTAATTGTTCTCCTGATGAATCTGTTATTGTATAATCATTCATTCCTTGGATATAAAAATAAACCACAAAAGTTCCAGAGAGTATTAATGTTATAAATATGAAAGAAATTGCGTATGTTAATAATTTCATTGGGCTAAATTTCTTTTCGCCAACTTTTTTTATTTTTACTTCTTTTTTCTCTTTTCTTGGTTCTTCTCTCTGCTCTATTTTTGGTTCTTCTTTTATCTTAATTGGTTTTTCTATACCTTCAAATACACTGTCAATTATTTCTGATTTCCAACCCTTACTTAAAAGAACATTTTTTATTTCAGTTTCAGATGCACCTTTATCTAATGATTCTTTTATGAATTGTTTTAGAATTGGTTGCTCTGGTTTTGGTTTTGGTTTTTTTATTACTTTCTTTTCTTTTTCTTTCTCGATGAACTTTATTGCTAAAGTCACTTCTTGTTTGTTCCAACCGTTTTCTACTAGAAGTTTTAGTAAATCGTCTTTAGAATATCCTTTTTCCAACCCTTCTTTGATATAACTAACTAACTTTACATCAACCATTGATACAAATTTAAATTTTTAGTTTAAATAGTTTACTAAAAGAAAGATATATAAAGAATAATCAATAGGGCTAGTAAATATGGATATAAATTTAAAAAAAGCACCACAGAATGTTACTATTATTGAAGGTTTTCCTGGTTTTGGTTTGGTTGGTACTATCGCTACAGAATATTTGTTGGATCATCTTGACATTGAAAAAATTGGCTCTATCTGGTTTGAAGATATGAATCCTATTGTTGCAGTACACGACAAAAAGGTTGTTGAACCAATTGGAATATTTTATCACAAAAAGAAGAATCTGGTTATTGTTCATGCTTTAACTAATGTTGCAGGCGTTGAATGGAAGCTAGCTAATATTATGAATGATCTTGCCAAGAAACTGAAAGCTAAGGAAGTTATTAGTTTAGAATGTGTTGGTGCGCTTGGAAAGGGTGGAAATGTTAGTCTGGATAAGAAGATTGGTACTAAGAATGTTAATGGAGTAGGAATTAAAAAATCTAAGGCTTATTATTATAGTTCTAGAAAAAATTTGGCTTGGGAAAAGACTGGAATCGATCCCTTAAATGAAGGTATGGTCATTGGTGTTACTGCAAGTTTATTATTGAAACTTAAGTCTGCTCCGATTTCTTGTATTTTTGTTGAAACACAATCTGGGCTTCCAGACAGTAGAGCTGCTGCAGAGATCATAAAAGTGTTAGATATTTATCTTGGATTAAAAGTTGATCCGAAACCATTGCTTAAGAAAGCAGAAGCTTTCGAGGGTAAAATAAAGAATCTTATGCAGAGTTCTCAAAAAGTTGTTAAAAGTAAAGATGAGAAACAATTAAGTTATATGGGATAAAAATAAAAAAGAAAAAATTTAAAAAATTATCTTCTTCTTCTAACTACTTTTCTTGTTGTTTTTTTAGCAACTTTTCTTTTTGTAGTTGTTTTTCTTTTAGCGGCCACTTTCTTCTTTTTTCCGCCCCTGGCCATCCTTGCTTCACAAACATTTCCACTTCCATCAACGTAGTAAAGATAACCTGATTTTCTATCTACAATATTTTTTGCGATTATTTTTCCCAAATAGTTCACCTCCCCTATAAGGATAGGTTACTTATGAAATGCCTTATTTATATATGTTTTGTTACTCCCGTCGGTAGTTGTGATATATATTTTTAATCTTTAAGTTTTGATTAAATGTTTTAGTTTATTATTATTTTAAACTTTTTAAGTATTGATTGAATAATTTAGGTTCATGATCTTTTAAGTTTTGATTAAATGTTTTGATTAAATATCATCCAATACATTTTTTACCTTTTTTAGTTGTTCTTTTGAGACATGTGTGTATATCTGTGTCGTCGATAAATCTGAGTGTCCCAACAGTTCTTGAATGATTCTTATATCTACACCTTTGTCTAAATTATGTGTTGCAAAGCTGTGTCTTAGTTTATGTGCAGTCACTTTTTTTGGTATTTTAGCCTTTTTTGCTGCATTACTAATGATCTTTTGTAGGTTTCTGGTCGATAAATGTCCATTGCTTCGTCCAGGAAATAAGTATTGTTCTTCCTCATCCAAAGTTTGGATATATCTTTCTAATTCCTTGCTTAGTTTATCTGAGAAGAATATGGGCCTATCCTTGCCCCCTTTTCCTGCTCTAACCCATGCAATGTTGTTTTTTAGCTCCATGTCAGATGTTTTTAGGTTCACACATTCACTTACTCTAAGGCCGGTTGCATACAAAAGTCGCATAATGAGCAAGGATTTTTTTGAAACTGTTGAATTGAATAGTTTTCTTAATTCTTCTTTTGTCAGAAAGATTGGAATTGATTTTGGAATTTTTGGTGTTTTGAATGTTACTATGTTTTTTCCAATTACATTATCATAAAAGAATTTGATGGATGATTTTTTTACAGCTATTGATCTTGGACTAAGTTGTTTGTCTGATATGAGTTCTGCAAAATATAGTTTAAGATCTTCTTCTTCTGTTTCGATTGGATCTTTTTTTATTCTGTCTAAAAATAGTCTCACATTTGATAAATAGGTGTCAAGTGTTTTTTGAGAAAATCCTCTGAGTTTCAATTCAACTTCCAGTTTTTTTAGGTAGTTTTCCACTAAATCCCCTCTTTTTAGTGTATTTTGGTCATAAATGGTATATAAATGTTCGCCTAATGTATATTAGGCGAATTATAGAGATAAACTGTTGCTTTATGCTGTTTTAGGTAATTCTTAAATATAAAGATTTCCAAATTAAGATATTGTTTATGGAGGTGATTTGATAATGCATGGAAAGAGCTTTGGTTGGTCTTTATTGATCCTAGGTATCCTGTTCTTATTAGTTGATCTTGGATACTGGACTTTCTGGGGAATTCAATGGTGGACTGCTCTATTTGTTGTTTGGGGAGTAATCTCATTAACTTGTAAAGGTTATTGTAATACACCTAGGAAAAAATAATCTCTTTTTCTTTTTTTAATTTTAGTTTTGTATCTACTGGTTAATGGTCATAATAGTAAGGTTTATAAGTCCTTTTTGCACTGTTTTTTTATGGCAAAAGACCTATTTGATGTTGATTGTGAAAGCTCAATAGTTAGGAGCATACTTTGTGCTACTCCTGAAATAGATTTATCTCAAGAACAAGTTGATCCCTATATATTGGATCTTGATTTTAATGTAGTTAAATTTGGCCTTCCAGGAGTAGAATATGCGGGTGAAATTAGGAGTAAAATTGAGCCAATAATGGCTGAAGCTGAGGCCAATGGTTGTCCAAACAACTTTTATTCTGCTTTGTATGAGGCTGTTTTAAATGCCCATGAACATGGCAATCTTCGTAATCCCGATAAAAAGATCACTCTTGCACATAGATTAGATCCGGCATCTTTAACTTGTGTAGTTATGGACCAGGGTGGTGTTTTGGTATCTGAATTCGTTCCTTTTATTTTAAGACATAGAGAAGGAAGACATTTGGTAGCAATGCTAGATTTTTATCAGTTTTCTAAGAAACCAAAAGCTAATGAGGGGAATTTAGGCAAGGGTACTTCATTTATTCACACTTATGCTGATAAGGTTGGTTACTTTAAATCTGAAGAAGGGGGACTTGTTGTTAGTTTAACCAAGACCTGGTAATCTTGTTATCAAAGCTTAAAGGTTTTAGGCTACTGGTAATTCAATTCCAAACGCCCAAACAGTTATGCTTAGTAAAATGTAAACTATTAATTGCCAGATTATGAATATAGCTACTACGTTCCAGAAATTCTCTTTAATCCATGTCCAGTTGAATATTCTTGCTCTTTTCTTTTTTTTCATTTTCTGTTTACGTATCTCCACCAGTATCCTACCAAGAAAGGAATGAATCCAAGTATGACCCAATTAACGTTATTGAACCAAGATCCATAGATCAGTATTATTAAACCTATTACTTTTAGTGTTAAATGTATAGAATCATTTTCTGAAAAAAACCATTTTAGAAATCCTACTTTCTTTTTTGTTATTCTTTTCCTTTGTGTTGTTCTCTTTTTTTTAACCAATTACATCACCTTTTTACTCTTTTTTATTTCTTAAATTCGAAGTATTTAAATCTTTTCTTTGTTTTTTCCTTGTTTAAAACAAAACATTTAATAACAAGTAGAAAAATAAATTGGATATGGGTTTTTTATTTTTTGGTAAAAAGAGGTACGATATCAACCAGAAGTTTTCCGATTTGCATAATAGCCTTGCAGAATCGTTTTCTAAAGTTAAAGAAGATGTTATTTCCACCCATGAATGGATTGGTGATCTTAACAAACATAAAGAAAGTCATAAACAAATGCTGGAAGAGCTAGATTCTAGATTAAATTACATTGAAAGTTTTATCGAGGAGATTATCTCTGGTCAGACAGCTGTCCAAACACACTCTGTGTCCAAACAAACACAAACAGACAGCCGTTCTAAACGGACGTCCGTCTCTGTCCAAACAGAAGTTTTAGATGAATTAAGACGATTAACACCTATGGAAAGATCTCTAGTTTGGGCATTATTGAACACAGATTTGAAACTTAGTTATGCAGATTTGGCTAGAGTATTGGGCAAAGATGAGTCAACAGTGAGAGGACAGGTCAGTAATATAAGGAAAAAGACAGATGATTTGATAGGTGAGAGGAATGAGGTCAATGGTCAAAAGAGATTTTACATAGATGAGAGAGTAAAAAGTAAGATTTTGAGAGAATATAAGGTAAAAAATAGAAGGAAAGGACGTTAGTGAGAGTATTTTTGCACTTTTTGGGCGTTTTTTGAGTGAAAAGTGAGTTTAAATCATCAAAGAAGCTTTGTTTGGGGTGGGTCTTTGTGATAATATAAATTTGTGAGTCTTTCTTTTAAGTTTAGTTCTCTGAAGTTTTGAGGTATTGTGAGAACAACCATCCTATTATTGATCTTTCGTTTTTCAAGTGGGAGTTGTTTTCGAATTATTGAGCTAGTATAGCTCCTTATACATCCTGTTGAAAGCTTAAGCTTCGACGACAATTCTTCATATGTCACTCCCCGTCCAAGATCTTCTTCTAGTTGGTATATTGTTAGAAATACCATGAATTCTTGATTGGTTATATCTTTAAATCTGTCCTCCATATTGCTTTTTATCTGTTGAATGTCTATTGAATGATTGTTGAATGAATGAATGTCTGTTGAATGAATGAATGAATAGACCCCTTCATTTCCTGTGGAAGTTTTAGGCTCTTTGTGAGAGATTATACTAGTTGGGGGCTCATAACCTTCAAATTTGGTGGTTTCAGCCTTTTTTTGTTTTAATAATTCATCTAATTTTTCCAATATCTCTTCAAATTTGGTTTCTATTCCAGAAATCCTGCTATTTAGGTGTTCTACGTCCCTTTTTACTTCTAAGAAGGCAGATTTTATCTTTTGATCAACCATTATGTATTTTAGGAACCCTTGATAGATATATAATAATTATTGCAAGTGAATGAATGTTTAGCATGTGTTTAATGAATGAATAGTGAGTGAATAGTGGATAAACACTATGATTCTGAGAGATCTCTATACTGGCTGTATATTTTGTTATTTAGAACCCATTTTTTCCTGGCTAAATAGGTTTTACCCTCGGTGTTTTTGTTTATCTCCTTTGCAAATCCCTCTTGCCTTAATTCTTTTAAGAGTCTTAAAGTGAACTCTTCGTCGCGTATTAACTCTTCAGCTATTTGGGCAGTATAGTGAGGAACTAAGTGATTTTCATATAGAATTGAAAGTATTTGTTCCTTAATCTTTTGTACTTTTTTATCACTTATCTTTGGCATCTCTTGGTCTTAATTTGTGATTATTTAAATTATTCGGTTAAAAGGATATGTTATTCGTGCCCATATATTGCAAATCTTGTCGGCTCACACATTATCATTATTAGTGCATCTTCGTTCCTTTCTCTTAGATCCCCTAACATCTTCAGATCTTGTTTTGATGCAATACATCTTTTGTATGGGTGTGTATGTAGAACTATTATTGTATCTTCAGAGCAAGGTCTGAATGAAACATGGTTATATGATTGTTCAATTATATCTGGTTCATAAATTTCAGATATAAAGTAATTATGGCCCTTTGTTCCTTTAAGGCACATACTGGTTTCAACTTCCAGATTCCCCAAGTATCTTTCCCTCAATTCCAGATAGGTATTATTTTCAAATATAATTGAAAACTCCCTTAGCTTTATCGTATTCTCACTTATTTCTACAGATTCATATTTACTCTCTAAAATAGAATATATTGGAAAACTAACCAAAAAATAAGATATTATTAAAACTAATAATATAGTCCCTATTGCTATTATTATAATCTTCTTCCATAAAGGATTTTCAAGTAATTCTTCTATCTCTTCCCTTGACTGCAAATCCGACATACTTCTTTCTCCAAATCATAGCAATTTTCACAAACACTTTTTCCACATAGGCAGCAGATGTGCTTTGAAATTTGTTGGTTACATGCTTCACATTTCTTTAGGTGGTCCATGATATTTGTACTAACTTTATTTTCTTAATACTTGTGTAATAACTTAAAAGTTTAAGTTTTTGATTAATTTTTTAGGAGTGTTCTTTTTTAAAATAGAGTTATAAAAAAAGGTGATTGAGTTTGTGAATGTATATAAATGATTTTTCAAACTACTATAATATCATGTATAATGAGATCAAAATTAGGAAGATAATGAATGATGAGGATTGTACATGGGATGAGGCTTCTAAAAGAAATAAAGAATGTAGGGAAGTTACAGACTTTTTTTAGTTATTTGTTTCTTGTTGTTTCATGAAAGGTAGTCTTATCTGGGGGGGTAAATTAATTTCTTGAGATAAAGTTAGTCCCTTTATATTACATCTTCCCAATATTGAATTAAATATCAATGGTGTTATTTCTTTTAGAAGTGTTTTATCTTTGTTCCAAGAATCCTGTATTTCTTTTATTTTCTTTGGATCTTCCATTAGTAATATATGACCATTTAGCACTATTTTTCCAATGTCAGGTTCATAGTCTGCTAAATACTCAAAATCTAGCTTTAATACTTCTTCAGATCTTCCAACTGGAAGTTTTTCTTGTTCTATATTTTTTATAGAAAGGTTGTTTTTTATATTTAACTTTCCAGTTATCTGGTTTGTCTTTTCAGCAGTTATTTTATCATAATTGAATCCTACAATAGGCATTTGAATCACCGAGTTTAAAGACTGTTGGTCTGTTTATAAAATTTTCTACATTTCTTTTGGTGAATCAATACCCAATAAAACTAATCCATTTTCCAAAACTTGGTTTACTGATTTTATTAATATTAACCTAGCGTGCATTTCTTCCTTGTTTTCGCTTAAAACCTTGTGTTTATGGTAATATTCGTTGAATTTTTGTGATAATTTGATTAAATAATTTGATAAGTGATGTGGTTTGCCTGTTTCTGCCACCGAGAGTATAACTTTTGGAAAGTTGTATAATTTTTTTATTAAGTCTATTTCTTCAGATTTGTTTAATAGCTCCAGTTTTGGTTGTTTGTTGATTCTTGTGCTTGATTTGTTTAGTATGCTATTTATTCTTACACGCGTATATTGTATATATGGTGCAGTTTCTCCTTCAAAAGATAATATTTTCTCCCAATCAAAATTTATATTTCTTGTTCGATCATTACTTAAATCTCCAAAGATTATTGCCCCTATGCCTATTGTTTTTGCTATTTCTTGTTTGTTCTTTAGTTTGGGGTTCTTTTTTTCAATAATTTTTTTAGCTAAATTTATTGATTTGTTCAATACATCTTCTAGAAAGATTACATTTCCCTTTCGGGTTGACATCTTTCCCTCTGGAAATCTAATTAGACCAAAATCTATATGCTTTAATTCGGACTTTGTTAGATTTGCCAGTTTTGCTGCCTTAAACAATTGATTGAAGTATAGTTTGTGTTCTGAGCCCACCACATACAGAATTTTTTCTGGATTATATCTTTTTGAGCGATAAATTATTGCAGTTAAGTCTCTTGAATGGTAGGTCGATGAATCATTTGATTTTTTTAAGATAATTGGAGGCATATTATATTTTTTTAAATCAATTATTAGTGCCCCTTCTGAAATTTCTGTTTTTATTTTTTTGTTTATTGTTTTTATTGTTTGATCTATATTTTTTACATAAAATGATTCTCCAGTGTAATCATCGAATTTAACATTTAATAGAGTGTAAATCCTCTTAAATTCTTTCATGCTTAGCTCTTTGAAATTCTTCCATAATTTTAGTGTTTCTTTATTTCCATCTTCTAATTTTTTGAACTCTGCCCTCCCATTTTCAAGTAATGTTTCGTCTTTTTCTTCTTCTTTGTGAAATCTTACATAAAGTTTTAACAAATGTTTGATTGGATCTTTTTCTAGTTCTTTTTTGTTTCCCCACATATTGTATGCAACAATCAATTTTCCAAACTGAGTACCCCAATCACCCAAATGATTTACAGATATTGGTTCATATCCGACAAATTTTAGTATATTGTATATTGAATTTCCGATTACTGTTGATCTTAAATGTCCTATTCCAAAGGGTTTTGCTATATTAGGGTGTGAATAATCCATAACAATTTTTTTTCCTTTGCCAAAATTGGTGCTTCCATATTTCTTTTTTTCTTTTGTAATTTTTGTTAACGTTTCTTTAATTAATATTTCTGGTTTTATAAAGAAATTTAAATATGGTCCTTTCTGTTCTATCTTTGATAAGTAAATAGGATTGCCAATTTTTTTGTTTAGCTTTCTTGCTTCATTGATTGGGTCTTTTCCTAGTTTAAAACAAGGGAATGCAAAATCCCCTAATTCAGGATTAGAAGGTATCTCCAATCTTATTTCCTTTAGTTTGGTTTTGTTTCTAAGAATTGTTGCAAGGTTTTTTTCAAAATTCATATAAATTTAGTTTAAAATGCATCTTTTAAGTTTTACTAAAAATTATAAGATATCTTCTTCAGAAACTACAACATAATCACCTATTGCTATTACTGCACTGTGAGGTATTAGTGGGTTTCCTTGTTCATCTTTTTCAAGATCAACATTGTCTGCCAGAGTTGTAGGATTTTTTAACATTAAATGTAATATTTCCCCGGTTCTGACTTCGAATAATATATTTCCCACTTCTCCAAATTTTTTTCCTGTTTTGCTCACTACCGTCTTGCCTAAAATTTGTTTTGAATATTTTCTATCTTCATTAACCATAGTATTTATTGGTAGGCATGTGGGATTTATAAACTTTCTTAATTTTTATTGTTTACTTTCTAATATTTTCAAAGAAATCTTTTATTTTGTCTACGAATCCTTCTACCAAGGGATTTTCTATAACATTTTCGGCTATTGCTGCACCAGTATTTATTACTGGATTGTCGGTTTTCAAGGTGTTGTCTGCAGTTAAGGATCCAATTATAAATAAAAATACTACAAACAATATTACTATTATAATTATAGATTTTGCCATTCCTTTCATAAACATGTGTTTTGATAGTTCCATTATCGTAACTACTATTACTAAAATTATAATTAATGTCATTAAATCCATATTATTCTTTTTGTATAGATAGTATTTAAAATTATTTATTGAGAGACCCACACCTTGTTTTCTTTTGGAATTCCAATTACAAGTTGTTTTATTTTGATTTCATATGGAATTTTTATTGTAAATTGTTTCTTTGACGCTGGTTGGTTGAGTTTTTTGTATTTAATTAGAATTTATTCTTGCTTTTTAATTTTTAATTTTATCGACGGTGTTTTTTTGTTTTTTAAATTTTAGTTTATATTATTTATTATTATATTATATATTATATTATTATATTATATATTATATAGTATAACTACTAAAAAGTTCCAAATGAATTGAAGGTCATCTCGATGAAAATTCTTTTGAAAATACTTTCCATAGGAAATATAGGTCCCTGGCTAATAATGTTTATATATTGATGAACCATAGTTTGTTTCTCATGGTAAAAAAAAGAGTAAAACTGGTAAAATCTACAAAAAAGAAAATATCGACTGCTAAACATATTAAAGGTAATTCTCTTGAAAAATATATTAAAGCGACTTCAGAAGAGGGCATACATAAAATAGAAGAATCGTCAGATAATGTGGATCAAGCTGCAGGGGACGATATTGATGGTTTTTTTGAGGAATTTCTTTCAAAAGAATCAATATTTGAAGATAAACAAATTTTACAAGTAAATTATACACCTGAAACAATTCCACATAGAGAAAAACAAATAAAAGAAATAGCTTCAATTTTAGCCCCTGCATTGAAGAATGAAAAGCCATCTAACATCTTCTTATATGGAAAAACTGGTACTGGAAAAACTCTTTCTGTACTTCACGTTGTTAAGAAGTTGAAGAATATAGCAAAAACTAAAAAAGTAAATTTGGGAGTTTTTTATCTTAATTGTAAACTGAAGAGGGTTGCAGATACAGAGTATAGATTGGTAGCTGCATTGGCAAGGGAATTTGGTGAAGATGTTCCATTTACTGGACTACCTACTGATGAAATATATAGAATATTTGTTAAATCAATTGATTCTGAAAAAAGAAATTTAATAATTGTTTTGGATGAAATAGATCAACTTGTGAAGAAAATTGGCGATGAAATTCTTTATACTTTAACCAGGATGAATTCCGAGCTTAAAAAAACAAGAATTACCATAGTTGGCATATCTAACGATTTACAATTTGCAAATTATTTAGACCCAAGAGTAAAATCTTCTTTAACTGAAGAAGATATAAATTTTCCATCTTACAATGCAATACAACTTCAAGATATCCTTTCACAGAGGGCAGATGGTGCATTTAAAGATGGTGTTGTTAAAGAGGGTGTAATTGGTAAATGTGCGGCATATGCTGCAAGAGAGCATGGGGATGCTAGAAGGGCATTAGATTTATTGAGAGTTGCAGGTGAGTTGGCAGATAGAGAAAATGGGGAATCTCTTGAAATAAAGTATATAGACCGTGCCGAGGAAAAAATAGAAAGGGATTTGATTTATGATGCAATTCAAACGTTGCCTAAGCAATCCCAAATTACATTACTTTCTATCTTTGAATTACATAGGAAGGAAACGGATAAAATTTTAACAGGGGATGTATATGAATCATACAAATCGTTGTGCAATTCTTGTGGTTTAAAAACTTTAACTCAAAGAAGGCTTTCAGATCTTATTGCAGAGCTTGACTTATTGGGAATAATTAATGCAAGGGTAATTAGTAAGGGGAGATATGGGAGAACTAGAGAAATAAAGTTGGCAGTTCCTGCAGCAAATGTACCCAAGCTTAGTAAGGAGTTAAAGACATGGTTGGGAATATAAGTGATAAAATTTCCTTTTTTTTGAAAAGAGGTTATTTGCTCAATCCAGATATTTTAAAAATTGTTGAACTGGACGTGTTTGATAAATTAAATGGGCAATTTGATTCTGAAGATAAACCACTTGTATTAACTAAAGATGTTAAAAAATTAGTTGAACAAAAAAGAGTTAATTTTAATATAAAATGGGAAGATTTTGAGAAGGCAAGAGTTAATTATGAAAAAGGCATTGATGATGAAGTCTATTTGACTTTTTTGAGTGCTCCAACTTACAATGCTACTGAGAAGTTTGGTGAAAAAGAATTAAGTGATTCTGAAAAGATGGGTGGACACGAATCTGTTAAAGAGATTTCCGCTAAACCAATTGTATTGAGAACTTACAGCGATAAAAACAAGAAATTAGAAGTTTTATCTTTTATTGATTATTATAAAATTCGCTATAATTATATTAAAAAAATTCTTCAAATAAGAAATGGATTAGGGGATGCTGTTTCAGTTAATAGGCTAAAAAATAAGCGAAGAGGGGACAAAGTTTCTACTATAGGGATTGTTTATTCTAAAGGAACCACAAAGAATGATCATATTGTTTTGGAAATAGAAGATGTTACAGGCATGGCCAAATTTATGATTATGAAAACTAAAGATGAATTGTACTCAAAAGCTAGAGATATAGTTTGTGATGAGGTTATTGGAATAAAGGGTGTAATGGGTGATGGACTTTTGTTTGCAGACCAAATTTTTTTCCCAGAATTTTCAGAAAGTAATGGATTAAAAAAAGGTCAAATTGATGAATATGTTGCATTTATATCTGATGTTCATGTTGGATCTGACATATTTATGGAAGAGAATTTTTTGAGATTCATTAATTGGATCAATGGGAAATATGGAAACAAGGAACAAAAAGAAGCAGGATTGAAGGTAAAATATTTGTTCATAGTAGGAGATTTGGTAGATGGTGTTGGAGTTTATCCAGGACAGGAGTCAAATTTAAAGATAAAAGATATAACTGCCCAATATGATAAATTAGCGGAATTAATTGCCATGATTCGGAATGATGTTCAAATAATTGTTTGCCCCGGTGATCACGATGCAGTTAGATTGGCAGAACCCCAACCTGCATTAGATAAATCCCTTGCAGAGTCTGTTTGGGCTCTTGACAATGTAACTTTAGTTACTAATCCCTCATTTATTAATATTGGTGGAACAAAAGATTTTGAAGGATTTAATGTTTTAATTTATCATGGACGTAGTTTTAGTTATTTTATTGATGTTTTGGATTCAGTTAGAGAAGCAGGGGGTTATGACGGTATAGATTACCTTTTAAAATTATTATTAAAAAAAAGGCATTTGGCCCCAAGTCATGAATCAACATTATCTGTTATAAATCCTGAAGAAGATGGATTGATCATAGAACAATCTCCAGATTTTTTTGCAGTTGGACATATACATAGATCTAAGGTAAGTCAAGTTGGAAATACTACTTTGATTTCTGGTAGTTGCTGGCAGCCATTAAACGATCATCAAGAAAAATTAGGCCATAATCCTGAGCCTGGCAGAGTCCCAATTGTTAATCTTAAAACTAGAGAAGTTAAAGTTATGAAATTTATTGATGATTAAAATGGGTCTGAAATTAAAAGATTATAATGAAATATTGAATAAAGAAGTAAATAGAGCATATTCTCTTGCAAAAGATGCAAAATCCAAATCAAAGGACCCAATAAATAGAGTAGAAATTCCACTTGCCAAAAATATGGCTGAACGAGTAGAGGGATTAGTTGGTGTTGCAGCACCACAAATAATTGGAAAGGGAATCCCAGATCGCATTGGAGAACTAGAAAAGGAATATGGCAAACTTGATTGGAGGGTTGCATTAGTAATTTCTGAAGAAGTCGCTTCCAGCAAATTTTGTGAATTTGAAGATAAAAAAGAAGCTATTGAGGTTGGGATTCGAGTTGGTTTTGCATACGTTACCGTTGGTGTTGTAGCAAGTCCTCTTGAAGGCTTTACAGGGATTGATATAAGGTCTAGAAGAGATGGGAAAGAATATATTGCCTTGATGTATGCTGGCCCAGTTAGAAGTGCAGGAGGTACTGCTGCATCGGCATCAGTTCTTATTGCAGATTATGTTAGAAAGAAGATGGGGTATGCCCCTTACGATGCTGATGAAATTGAAGCAAAAAGATCAGTTACTGAAGTTACAGATTATCATGAAAGAATAACAAATTTGCAGTATTTTCCATATCCTGAGGAACTTGAATATTTAACTTTAAACCTTCCAGTTCAGATTGATGGGGATCCTACTGAAAAAATGGAAGTTTCTAATCATAAAGGATTGGATAGAATAGCTACAAATAATTTAAGAGGTGGGTTTTGTTTAGTAATGAGTGAATGTTTGGCACAAAAAGCTAAGAAAGTTTTAAAACAATTAGATAAGTGGGGTTCTGATTTTGAATTGACTGACTGGAAGTTTATGACTAAATTTTGTAAAATACAAACAAGATTAAAGGCAAAGCAAAAAGAAGACATTGTCGAGGATGAGAAAGAAAAAGTTTCACCAGACCATACTTTCATAAAAGATATTGTTGCAGGGAGACCAGTTTTAACTCATCCTTTGAGCAAAGGAGGATTTAGATTAAGGTATGGCAGAACTAGAACTACTGGGTTAAGTGCGACAGCAATACACCCCTTAACTATGAAAGTTTTAAGAAATTACATAGCAATTGGAACACAATTAAAGGTTGAAAGACCTGGCAAGAGTACAGTTCTTAGTTCTTGTGATTATTTGGAAGGACCAATATTAAAATTGGATAATGGCGATGTAATTTTTTTAACCGAGGAAAACTATGATGAAGTAAAGGGTAAGATATCAGAGATTTTATTTTTGGGTGATATTCTTATTCCATATGGGGACTTTTTGAACAGGGCACATATGTTGGTTCCCCCTGGTTATTGTGAAGAATGGTGGTTGAAACACATACAATCTAAATTTAAATTACCTGAAGATATTTCTAAATTGACTGGAATTGCAACATCTTTAGTTAAGAAATTGTTTAATGATCCAATAAAGACTAGAATCTCTGCTGTAGATGCACATAATCTTTCTAAAAAATTAAATGTTCCATTACATCCACGATTTACATATCATTGGAAAGATATTGATATTAAAGAATTACTTGTTTTGTTAGGGTGGTTAGTAACTTCGACTGTAAAGAGAGAGGATGGGTACAAAATAATACTTCCATTAACCTACAAATCTGAAATTATTGAACCAAAGAAAATTTTAGAAAAAATTGGTGTACCCCATAGAGCAGTTTCTAAAGAATATGTTGTTATAGAAGGGGATTGGGCTGCAGGATTTATGATCAATTTGGGTTTTTATGAAAATGATGTTGATTTTAAAGAATTGATAAAGAAAGTAGATTCAAATAAAGATTCATTAGAAATGGTTGATGTTTTTTCTAATGTTAAAATAAAAGATAAATCTGGTTTAACAATAGGTGCTAGAATGGGTAGGCCTGAAAAGGCAAAAATGAGAAAGATGACTGGAACCCCACACGTTTTATTTCCAGTTGGTTCGGAAGGTGGGAGATTAAGAAGCTTCAATTCATCATTGCAAAAAGGAAAAGTAAATTCAGAATTTCCAATATTTTTTTGTGAATCTTGTAAGAATGAAACTATTTATCCTTATTGCGAAAAATGTGGTGAAAAAACATCTAGAAAGACTTACTGCTATAATTGTAAAAGAGTAATGGACACCGAAGAATGTCCACACCATGGAAAAAATGGTCTTTTTTATCGCAGAGATATTGATATAGGGCATTTTTGCAATGTTGCAAAGAAAGTGCTTAAGCTCAGAGAGATTCCAAAGTTAGTAAAAGGTGTAAGGGGAGTTTCTAATGGTGATAGGTCTATGGAAGATTTAGCAAAAGGAATTTTAAGATCTATACACGGTTTGGCTGTCAATAAAGATGGAACTATTCGTTATGATATGACTGAAATGCCTTTGACACATTTTATTCCAAAAGAAATTGGAACATCTGCTGCTAAACTTGTTGAATTGGGTTATACTGAAGATATTTATGGTGAAACTTTGACTAATGAAAATCAAATTTTGCAGTTAATGCCCCAAGATGTTGTATTGCCCTCTTGTGAAGAATCCTCTGAAGAAGGCAGTGATTCTATTTTGTTCAGGGTTGCAGGTTTTGTTGATGATTTGCTGAACCGTTTTTATGATCTAGATAAATTTTATAACCTTAAATCAAAAAAGGATTTGATTGGACATTTAATAATCAGTCTTGCACCTCACACTTCTGCAGGAGTTATTGGCCGTATAATTGGTTTTTCCAATACGCAAGGCTGTTATGCAAGTCCCATTTGGCATTGTGCGCAAAGAAGAGACTGTGATGGTGATGAAAACGGAATTATGTTATTGATGGATGGGTTGCTTAATTTTTCTAGAAAATATTTACCAAGCCACCGTGGCGCTACGCAAGATGCACCACTTGTTTTGACATCAAATATTATCTTAACTGAAGTTGATGATATGGTTTTTGATATGGATTGTGTTTGGAGTTATCCACTTGAATTTTATGAAGCCTGTGAAGAATATAAGATGCCGTGGGATATCAAGATAGAAATGGTTGGGGACCATTTAGATAATCCAGATTTTAAGTTAGGTTTTACACACGAAACTACAGATATGAATGCAGGTGTAATATATAGTGCGTATAAGCAAATACCAACAATGGAGGGTAAAGTTGTTGGTCAGATGAAATTAGCTGAAATGATACATGCTGTTGATGAGAATGATGTTGCACGGCTAGTAATTGAGAGACATTTTATCAGAGATATAAAAGGGAATTTGAGAAAGTTTAGTATGCAACAATTTAGGTGTGTAGATTGTAATGAAAAGTATAGAAGGCCACCGCTGATTGGAAAGTGTAGAAAATGTGGTGGAAAATTATTATTTACTATATCTGAAGGTTCTGTAATAAAATATTTAACACCTTCTTTGAATTTAGCTGAGAAGTATAAAGTTCCTACATATACTTATCAAACTCTAGATTTGACTAGAAGAAGGATAGAGAGTGTTTTTGGTAAAGAAGCAGATAGGCAGGAAGGCCTGGGTCGTTGGTTTGGTTAGATAAAATAAAGTATTGTTGGTAAGAGTAAACAACCCATTAAATGATTTCTACCTATACCTAATTTTGCAGGTATTATTCCTGTGAATGTTGATACTGTTAGAATTAATAATCCAATAAAGTTGCTTGAAAGGAAGAATACCATTACAACTATTAAGATTATTATTGAAAGTACAAGTTTTTGATAATTTACTTTTGAAAATAATGTTGAAAATACTTTTGTTATTTTTATTGTTAGTACAGTTGCTATTCCTCCAGCTATCAAAGTTACAGCCAAGAATATGATTAAATTTTCTAGTGTTAATATACCAATTATTTTTGAGATTGCAACAACCGCACCATTTCTTGCTTTGCTAATTATGTAAAGTGCTAGAAAACTTAAAACCATATTTATTGTGTTTAAGCCACCTACCAAAATTAGAAATCCTTCATTCGTTATTTTTTTGTATAATTCAGAACCAATAATTGCTGCCTGGGCAGGACCTAATCCTGGTAAGAACGAACATAAACCTCCTGCAGCCAAAGAAGATCCCATTGTTTTTGTTAATTCTGATTTTTTTATTTTTGGGAAAGTTATTTTTTGTGGAGGTATTTTTGCTTTTTCTGATATACTTATGAACAACATACTTGTTCCGAATAATCCAGACAATAATGGAAATAGGGGGTTTTTCAAATTGGGCATACTTAAAGCACCAATGCCCAAGATGCCAGACATTAAAAAGAGTATTAATGCCCACATTCTAGATTTTTTCTCTCTTATGATTAAGAAACAAGATGCACCAATCAAAACATATCCAATTACTTCTTTCAAATATGGATAAACTGTTTCAATTATTATTTTGAATAAAGGGGACAATGCGACTGCAAGTAGTAGTGAGAATATGCTTCCAATTAAAGTTAACATTACTGCTTCATATCCTCTGCCTTCTAGCAACATTTTGTGTCCAGGTAGAACTGAAAGTGCAGTTTCTGCTTCCGGTGCCCCTAAAAATATGGAGGGTATTGAATCAAGAAATGTATGTGTTATTGCCATGGATATTATAAAAATGGAAATTATTAGTGGAGAAACAATTTCAAGTAAAAATGCTGAGAAACTTAGTATAAGTAATGCAACAAGATTTATATGTACGCCTGGTATCAAACCAGTTATTATTCCAAATGCACAACCTAAAATGATTGTAATTATTATTTGTTCAATCATCTGTTTTTATTATTTCTTCGGCTTGTAATTCAAATTCATTATTGTATTCTACAATTTTTCCTTTTATTGTCACTCTTTCATTGTCATTTAGAATTATCTCTTCGTTTTTGAATGCAACAATTACTATGCTTGATTCTCCATCAAATAGTTTTAGTAAGTAAAGTCCTTCAGTTTCTTTTAGTATTGATAGTTCTCCAGTTATTTTCACTAGCTTATCGATATCGTTGTTTGTTATGTCTTTTATTTTGTATTCGGGTGGTTCGATATTTTCAGTTATGAACAAGATAAGTAAAATTCCAACTATTGAAGACATTAAAGAAATTTTCAATAATGTGTTTTCATTCATCAGTTTAGTTTTTATAGAGTAATGTTTATAAATACGTGTAGTTTCATCCATTTTATGGGTATACTTACCAAAAAGAGAGGTGATAGTTCTTACTCCCTAGGTGAAGAAAATAGAAAACTTAGAGAGACCGTTTCTAATTTAAGGAGGGAGCTAGGAGTTTACAAAGAGCCACCATTGATAGTGTGCGATGTTGTAAAAGTTCTTGGTGAAAAAGCAATTGTTAAGTTACAAAATGGAAATAAATTTCTTGTTAGTGTTTCTCCTTCTCTGCAAGGTAAAGTTTTCGTTGATCATAGAGTTTTAGCAGAGCAAAAATCTTTAGTTGTTGTAGATATTTTGGGCAAGGTAAAACAGCACGATGTTGAGAATTTTATTATTATGAATAAACCAAATATTTCTTGGAAAGAAATTGGTGGGTTGAAAAATCAAATAAGGGAGTTACATGAAGTTATAGAGTTGCCTTTAAAAAATCCAGGCTTGTTTAAAAAAGTGGGTATTCAACCACCAAGGGGAGTTTTGTTATATGGTGCGAGCGGGACTGGTAAAACCATTCTTGCTAAAGCTGTTGCTAGAAGTACAGATTCAACTTTTGTAGAAATAGTTGGTAGTGAGCTTGTACAGAAATTTATAGGTGAAGGGGCCAAACTAGTGAAAGATATTTTTAGTTTGGCAAGAGAGAAGGCACCAACCATAATTTTTATTGATGAACTTGATGCAATAGCTTCAGAGAGGGCAGATTATGGAACAAGTGGAGAAAGAGAAGTTCAGAGAACATTTATGCAACTTTTGAGTGAGATAGACGGGTTTGATCCTTTGGATAATGTTAAAATAATTGGTGCAACTAATAGGATTGATATTTTAGATCCTGCCGTTCTAAGGCCTGGAAGATTGGATCGGTTGATCGAGATCCCTACACCAGATGTTAATGGTAGAAAGGAAATATTTAATATTCATTCTAAGGATATGACTTTAGATAATGTTGGTATTGAGGGTATTCTTCCTTTGACTGAAGGATTTTCAGGTGCGGAAATAAAATCTGTGTGCACGGAAGCAGGATATTTTGCAATAAGAGAAGATAGGGTTAAAGTTAACATGGGTGATTTTTTACGTGCTGTTGATAAAGTTAGGCAAGATGAATCTGCAGATAATGTGGAGGGGATGTTTGGCTGAAAATGAATGATTTTTTACTCTTGTTTTTGTCTATAATTAGTTTGCTTGTTTTATACTGGATATTTTTTGGTGAGAAAAAGTTTAAAGAGAAACTTGAAAAATGAGAGTATTTGTTGGTTTGATTTTGCAAGATGAAATTAAGGAAGAACTTTTTAAGCTGCAAAAATCTTTTCCAAGAGATGTTGCAAAAATCAATTGGGTAGCTAAGAAAAGGTTGCACTTGACTTTAAAGTTTTTGGGAGAAATAAATGAAAATGAAATTTCTAAGGTTACATCAGTGTTAAATGAAATATCTTTTGATTCTTTTGAAGTTAAGTTGGGTTCATTGGGTGTGTTTTCAAATAATGATTCTCCCTTTGTTTTGTGGGTAGATCTTATTCCAAATAAGAAAATAATTGATTTGCAACAGAAAGTTGATGCGGAGTTGTTACCTTTGTTTAAATCTGATCAAAAATTCAGCCCACATTTGGTATTGGGCAGGATAAAGTTAATCAAACACAAAGAATCATTTTCTGAATTAGTTAAAGAGCTTAAATTTGAAAAGAAAAGATTTTCTATCAAAGAGTTTTATTTGATTCAAAGTACCTTGACTAAAGATGGCCCAAAATACAAGATATTAGAGAAATTCAATACGTAAACTTTTATATATTTCTAGAATTAGTGTTTGATTATGAACCTAGCAAAAAATAAATGGATTCCTCTTACTATACTTCTTGTACTAATTGTATTTGTATTTGTTTATCTTTTTATTTTTAATTCTAATGATGAAACTGAGAGATTTGCTTCCGAACCGATTGCTGGATGTGTTGTTATGAATGACAGGGGCCACTATGAAGATAGTGTGGATGTTGTTTTTTTAGCTGAAAATTATAATGATATGGGAAAATTTGTTTCAGATTCAGAAACTTTCAGAGATGGTTTTTTGGATGTATTTCCTTACAGCGAATATTCTGAGAGATTTAACTTTTTTAGATTAGAGTCCTTTGAAAATCTTGGTTGTGAATATGATGGTGAGTATGAAGGTGCAGTAGTTTGTGATCCTGCTACTGTTAAGAAAAAGTCATTATCTTGTCCTGCAGATTATTATATTGTTTTGGTAGATATTAATGGTGTTAGGAACTTTTTTGATCATTTAAGGTCAAGTGCATGGAGGGGTGTTGCATCGTTAAATGTTGCAGATGATCCTTTGGTTTTTCCACATGAATTTGCACATCTTTTTGCTGATTTACATGATGAATATGCTTGGGAAGGTGGAAGCATATTTGGAGAGTCCCCCAATTGTGATGATGAGTTTGCGTCTTGTCCACAATTTGAGGAAGTTAGAGGTTCTGAATGTCATATTGGGTGTGTTAATAATAGGCATGCAAGATCTGTAGATATTGGCATAATGAGAGATTATTGGAAATCGTCTACTTATGGTGTTTTTAATGAATATCTAATTGAAAATGTTATTTTGGAGAATAGTTTGGGCAATTCTGAAATAGGAACTGTTTCAATGTCTCCAAAAAGATTATTGGCACAAGTTCCTGAAGAAGTTCTTTTGATTGAATATGAATGTATTGGTGCTGATTGTAAAATATCTTCAGTTTTAGAAACGGAAGGATTTGTTCAGAAATATATAGATACGCTTGCAAAAGATTCAGTTATGTCCCTGGATTTAAATGATGGTGAATCTTACAATTTTGATTATTTGAATACTCTCTATGTGGAGGGGCATAATGTTAATGGTGAAATGGTTGCAGATCATAGGATTGTTAGCAAAATAAATGACTTTGTAATTGTTAGAAATCCAATGAATGATGTGAAGATTGAGTTAAAAGATCCAGAAGGTGAAGTTTTAGATACATATGATTATGTTTTCACATCAAATGTTCCAGATTATGTTCAAAGTTTAAATAGCCAGACTGTTGAGATAGAAGACGTGGTTTAAGTTTCATATATTTCATTTACAATTCTTTCTATTTCTTCAGCTCTTTTTTTCCCAATACCATCTATTTTTTCCAAATCTTCTTTTTTGGCATTGGCTATTTTTTTAATAGAGTTTATTTTATTTAGAATTGTTTTTGCAGTGTTAGGCCCAATACCTGGTAACGATTCGATTATGAATTCTTGTTGTTCTTTTGTTGTTGTAGGTTTTTTCTCCAATCTTAGTCCAATCTCTCTTGCATCTGGTTTTTGTTCTCTTATTGAAATTACTTTTATTAATTCTGCAGTGTCTTGTTGGTTTTTTGTGTAAAGTATTGGTATTCCAAAAGAAACTGCTATTGCAGATAGCATACCCCTTATTGCATTCGGGTGAATTTTTCTTATTGAATAAATATCTTCAGTTCCTTCAATTATTACAATTGGTTTTTCGAAGTTTTCTCTTAAATTTTTTATCTGCAAGAATATTCTTTTGTCTATTAATGAATCCACGAAATCTCTTACTGTTTTTCTTTCAATTCCAACTCTTTCAGAAACCATGAAATCTGAAACTGTCAATGTTTTTACTTTGACGTTTATGCCCAGATCATGGAGTTTTTTTGTTATCCCGGAGTTTGATTCTCTAGAATCCACGTAAACTATTGATCCAGTTTTTTCTATAAATGTCTTTAATGTTGGTTGTTTTTCGAAATTTAGTTGTTTATTGATACTTTGCAGGGTGGTGTGCATTCTTTTTTCTTTGTGATGAGATATCCAATAATTTATTTCATCTCTTGTGTTTTTTGTTATTAGTAGAATTATTTTACCTTTATCATGTCTTGCAGTTCTACCCCTTCTTTGAATAGATCTTATTGCAGAAGGTACTGGTTCATAGAAAATTACTAAATCTACTTTTGGTAAGTCTAAACCTTCTTCCCCGATTGATGTAGAGATTAGACAATTGTATATGCTAGTCTCAAAATCTTTTATAATTGCAATTTGTTCTTTTTGATTTAATTTTATTCCATCTTTTTTTGCTTGCCCTACAAATATTTTTGCATTTATGTCTTTAATTTTGTTCAGTTCTATTTCCAGTTCTTTTACTGAGTCTCTATAATTGTTGAAAATAATTATTTTTATTGAAGGATCTTTTTTTATATTTTCTTTGACGATTTCCATAAGTCTTTTTTGTTTTGGATGTTTTACCTTTCTGATAGCCAAATTTTTCGTTAGAATGTAAGCAGATTTGAAATTTAGATCATTTGTTAAATTTTTTGCTGCTTTTGTTTTTGTATCTTCAAATATGGTTTTTAGATATTTGTTTAAAGAATTTACTCCTTGTGTTTCTAACATATCGATTGCATGGTTTATTTTTATTGTTTCTGCTACGAGTGAGATTGATCTAAATGTATTGTAATCTTTGCTCCCCCTTGCAATTTCACCTTGGAGAGTTCCCTGCGCATTTAAAAGTTCTTTTTTTGTGGGTTGTGAAGATAATTTTATTAGTCCTTGTTCCTTTATTTTGAGTATTTTTTCCTTTAATGAGCCTGCCAATAGTTTTTTTATTTTTTTGAATTCTTCAGGTAATTCAATCATTTCTTTTTCTATTTCCAGTTCTTGAATGTATTCTTTTACGTCAGGGTCTTCTTCTGTTCGTGACTCTATTTTTTTTGAATAGATGTTCTTACACACTTCAAGTATTTTTTCTTTGTTTGATCCTGGCGATGCAGTTAGACCAATTAGTCTTTCAAAATTTGATTTTTTGTGATATTCCTTTGCTATCCACGTATAAGCATAATCTTGTACTGCTCTATGTGCTTCATCTATAATTAGTGTAGATACTTTTGTAATGTCAATTGATTTATTTAGCAAATCGTTTTCAATACATTGGGGCGTGCTTACTATGATTCTTGAATCTTCCCACAGCATTTTTCTTTTGCTTGGTGGTATTGCTCCTGTGAATAGTACTACTCTATTTTCATCAGTGCTATTTTTTATTTCATTGTAGATTTGATTTGCTAGTGGTTTTGTAGGAGTTAAAAATAGAGCTTTTGTGTTTTTATAATCATCAAACCTTTTTACAATGGCCATTATTGCTATCTTTGTTTTTCCCATGCCAGTTGGTAATACTACAAGTGTATTATCTTGCAAACAGGAATGCAGAACTGTTTCTTGATATAATCTGGGTTTAAAATTTATTTTGGGCATAGTTTCGTTACTCTATTTTGGTTTATAAAGAATCTTATGGCCCCTGTCAAGTCTATCTAAATTTATATATGAAAAATAGTAGTGAAATTACTGCAGCAATAAGTCCAAATACTAATGCACTTAGCGAATTAGTTAGAATTAACAAGGCAATGGAGAATATTATGAATGTTATTCCAAATAGGTATAATGGCGCTGATCCAAAGAAGATCTTAGTCCCATCCAATCCTGCCAAGGGAACCATTGCAAAAATTGCTATATAGTATGATATTTTTACTAGATCTGAAAATCCAGGAATTATATTTAATATTAATGCTAAAAGAGTTAGAGTTAAAGGTCCTGCAAAGTGGATTATTGCAATTTCAAAATCAGTAACTTGTTTGAATTGTCTCTTTGTTCTTGCAAGTTTTATTTCTGAAATTTCTGAACTTCCAACTGCACAGAATTTTAGTAAGCCATTTGAAAAAAATGAGAAAAGTAATGGTAAAATTATTCCTATTTTTATTGAATTGATTTTTATTCCAAAGATTTTTGTATTTTTTATTTTTGCCCTTTTTGTGAACCAGAATCTTTTGATGCTCCATATTCTGAATGTTGAACCACAACCATAGTTTCTTGCGATCAATTTGTGAGATATTAGGTATACTAATAATGCAATTGCCGAGAGAATTGATAATCTAATCAAATTTACTAATCCCGTTCCAAGCTCGAAAGCAGGTCCAGATCCCCATTGTCTAAATGAAAATACGAATCCCAGCATTAGTGCAGATATTGTTATACTCCAGATTTCCTTTCCATCAAATATTTTAGTATTCATGCTCAAGAAATGTTCTTTTTTAAATTATATAAGTTTTTTGTCCATTTTCCAACCTATTTTTTGTAGATTCGTAGGCTCGAAAATTATATAAAGTTGGAGAGACTTCTGCTGAGTATATTATTTGGAGGGATACACAATGTTAAAAACGAAGAAGATATCTGAGGTTATCAATATGCCTGTTTATAATGATTCTGGGGAGTATTTTGGTGATGTAGAGGAAACGCTGATAGCATCTAGCAAGATCTATGGTTGGAAAATTAGATCTACTAAAAAGTCATACATAAGTAAAGTAATGAGTGGTGCAAAGGGAGTTATAATTCCACATAAACTGGTTAAGTCTATTGGTGATATAATGATAGTTACAAAGGCTGAAATTCCAAGTTATGATGAGCGGGGTACCGAGGTAACTCCTGAATAAAAGCACAAATTTTAAATACTCTTATTTTTATTTTAGTGATAATATGGCTTCCAAGTTACAAGGGACGATTGAATTTTTGAAGGATTTTGGACTTTTTGATGTTATACTTCCATTCTTACTTGTTTTTGCAATTGTTTTTGCAGTTTTAGAGAAAACAGGTATACTTGGAAGTGATAAAAAGAATCTAAACTCAATTGTTGCTTTAGTTTTAGGATTACTTGCTATTGCTGCTAATAAAGTTGTTACGGCCTTAACAAGTGCATTACCCAATGTTGTATTGTTAATTGTTATATCGGTTTCGTTTTTAATGATGATTGGTGTATTCTTTAAAAGTGGCGAGTTTGATTTTCACGAAGCACATTCTGGTTGGTATAAAGCATTTGCTTTTGTTCTATTGATTAGTGTACTTGTTATTTTCTTAGGTGCATGGATTACAGATAGCGGAATAAGTGCTTTGTCATATATTTTTGCATATTTGAACTCTAATTTTGGTAGTGATTTGATAGGTGGAATCATATTGTTAGTTGTTGTTGTTGGTACAATATGGTTTGCTGTTGGAAAGGAAAAACCTCTGAGGAGCCTTAAAATGGTTGATTTTTATTCAATCTTTCATACGTTGGAAGGTTCAGGTTTCTATGAATATGTTTTACCCTTTCTTTTAGTTTTTGTTGTACTCTTTGCAATTTTGGAGAAGACGCTAATACTTGGATCCACAGGCCCCAAGGGGGAACAGAAACCCAAGACCAATTTGAATGTAATCCTTGCAGTTGTGTTGGCACTTGTTATTTTGATTAATACTGAGCTTATTTTTATTATGAATCAATATCTTTCCAGGATGGCCTTTTTTATTGTTTTGGGGGTGATGTTTATGTTAGTTATAGCCATGTTTGCAGGTAAAGATGCACAAGGTAAGTTCTTTTCTGGACTTAATGTGTGGGTTGCAGGTGCAATAGCTGTTGTTGCTTTATTGTGGTCTTTGAGTTCATCTGGTTATGGTTGGAGTTTCTTGCCTTATTGGATTACTGATGAGGTTCTTAGTTGGATATTGTTCTTGGCTATATTTGGTATAATAATTGCTGTTCTTACTAAAGAAAATAGAAGCCCTAGTACTGGCAGGGAAGCTGTTTTGCTTAGGAGTGCATAATGGCTACATTTTTGGACATAGGGTTACTTGAATATTTTCTACCTTTGTTTAGTTTTATTTTGATTTTTATTTTGCTTTATGCTATTTTGCAAAAATCTAAAGTGCTTGGAGGAAGAGTTTGGATAGATATTACAATTAGTCTTGTACTTTCATTGGTTGCTATGTTTTCTGGCTCTGTTTTTGATGTCATTAATATTGCAACCCCTTGGTTTGTTTTGTTGATGGTCATGTTAGTCTTCCTTGCTTTAGTGGCTTCTTTTGCTTTTAAGGGAGGAGTTACGGAGATGCCGATGTTTAAAATCTTTGCACTGTGGTTGCCATTGATAATCATTGTTTGGTCAATGACTGCTGTTTTTGGTCCAATACTTACACCTTATTCAGCAGGTGCAAATTCTGAATGGGAAGCATTGAGAACGATCTTTCATCCAAGGATAATTGGTGCAATAGTTATGGTTGTTATAGTTTTATTCACTGTTAAAGTAGTTGTTCAGAATAAATAATTATGTTAATTTTTTTGTAACTCTTTCTAAATCTTTTATGTTTTTTGTTAGTGGGCTGATTATATTTCCTAATACTTTTTCTAATGCTTTTATTTCTGCCCCGAGATCTTGTATGCCTTCTCCGTATTCAGATACTTTTCCTAGGACTGCTTTTTGCAGGTTTTCAAATCTGTTTTGTACCCTAACTATTTCTTGTTTTACACCCGCAAGATCAGTATCAATTTTTTCTTTCCAGAGTTTTAAATCTCCAACACCTCTTACAAGTTCTTCCCATTTTTCCCCGACAATGGATTCAGCTATTTCTTCTATCATATCATAGCTTGCCCTTTCAGGGGATGGTTCCGAGAAGTTCATTTGTTGTGCTTGTTGTGGTTGAGCTTTAAAAGAAGGCCTTGTGTGAGATATATCTCGTACTTGAACATCTTTTTCTTTTCTTATTGGTTCTTGAGAAGGAGATGGTGCATCTTCTAACCCGGGCGGAATACCTTCAGGAGAAGTTCTTGGTTCTACTGCGTTTTTTACATCTAGAAGTTCCCTATCTTTTCCAAATCCCGCTTTTTGTCTTTCCATATTTAATTTGCCTTTGTTTGATTTTTCTTTATCAATTCAATTACTTCTTCTTCAGTCACGACGTTTAATGGATTCCACATATTAATATACTTTTCTAAAATTTTTACCTGTTCTTTTTTTGCAAATAGTTTTAGTTCTTTTACTACATCTTTCATAGTATTTTTTAGACTTTCAACACTTTCTTTCACTTCTTTTATGTCTTCGTTTATTGTTTTTACTTCTATATTTAGAGATTTGTAGTGTTCTACCATATTTTGGTTTATTAGCAAAATTCTTTCTCTCGTTAAATTGTATTTTCCTTCGAGAATTCTTATCCTAGTGTTTAAATCATTCAAATCTGTACTTATGTTTGGTTGAACCGCATCCATTTTAAACGAAAGTTATTTTAAGATAGGTAATATATAAGACTATGAATATTAAAGGTTATGTTATTTTTTTAAAGTGGTAATATGGCAAAAGAAGGAGATAGTTTAAAACCCGGGGAGTACGAGCTCATTAGAGAAGGCAAACAGGAAGTTATGAAGATTAATTTTATTGGTTTTCCTTATGCTCCATCTATCGAAGATGACAAAATGACTATGTCTATGGTTGTTGATAGATTAATCGAGGTTCCAAGTGTTAGTAGGGTAGTTCTTTCGGCAGATAGAAATTATCAATATGGTGTAGATCAGATTCAGATGTTGCGGGAAATTGCAAATATTTATATTTTTTTAACTAGACAGAAAGGTGTTTTGTCATTATCTTCAATGGGTACAAGTATAGAATATGCCCAAATGTATCCTTCTAGATTTTCTAATGTTCAGTATGTTATTAATGATCTTTTGAAGGGAGATCCTGTTGGTGCTTATGTTGAGCTTAAAAGATTGATAAGGGAGCAGAAGATAAGGTTAAAGAATTCAAAAGGACCATTTGAAGCAAGAGATGAATCTGCGTATTTAAAATCTCTTACAGAAATTTTTGAAGTTGTTGGTAGATCTAAATTGGTTTCTCAGTTGAAAGGGGGATTTGACGGACATAGGATAGGCGATAGATCTGTTTATGTTGGAGCTTTTAGGCCAATGATTTCCCCTAATTTTATGTTCACTAGATTAATGGCAAGAGTTCCTGTTGATTCTGAGGAAGTAGATAGTTATGAATTGGATGGTGGCTCTCAAGTTATGGTTTTTGAATCTCCAAACGGGGTTAATATTTTATATCATCTTTCTCCCCCTGAGTTTAACTTACCAGAAGATCATATTTTACTTTTAGATTTGGCTAGAGTTGTTATGTCTGAGCACAAACCTACAACTGCAGAGTTTACAGATCCAGTTAGAATAAGGCAGACTTTTTTTAATATTGGTAAAGATCTTTTGAATGAGTTGGCAGCTAGTAAAGGTGTTGCATTGAGTTATGAAGAATCTGAAAATTTAGCCAAAATATTGGTCAGATATACAATTGGTTTTGGTTTGATTGAAGTATTACTTTCAGATCCAAAAGTACAAGATGTTTCAGTTAATGCCCCAATTGGTGAAGCACCAATTTTTATTGTTCATCAAGATTATGGTGAATGTGTAACTAATATAACTCCAAGTTCAAATGATGGTGAGAGTTGGGCCACCAAGTTTAGAATAATGTCTGGTAGACCACTTGATGAAGCAAATCCTGTTTTAGATACTGAGTTAGTTGTTTCTGATTTTAGGGCAAGAGTATCTATAATTACGAGCCCCTTAAATCCGGTTGGAGTTGCATATGCTTTTAGGAGACATAGGGAAAAACCATGGACATTGCCTTTGTTTATAGATAACAATATGATAAATCCACTTGGTGCTGGATTGTTGAGTTTTATAATTGATGGTGCTAGAACACTTTTAATTGCAGGGACAAGGAGTAGTGGTAAGACTTCTTTGCTTGGTTCTTGTTTAGTCGAAATAATGAGGAAATATAGGGTCATTACTGTAGAGGATACACTGGAGTTGCCAGTTGCTTCTATGAGGGGGCTGGGGTATAACATTCAGCCAATGAAAGTTAGATCTGCTTTGGCTGCAGGTGGAACCGAGTTGGCCGCTGAAGAAGGCATAAGAACAAGTTTAAGACTAGGAGATAGTAGTTTAATTCTTGGTGAAATAAGAAGTAAGGAAGCCCTTGCACTTTATGAGGCCATGAGAGTTGGTGCATTAGCAAATGTTGTTGCAGGGACAATTCATGGTGGTAGTCCTTATGCTGTTTTTGATAGGGTTGTAAATGATTTGGGGGTTCCAAGAACTAGTTTTAAGGCTACAGACATTATTGTTGTTGCAAATCCAGTTAAGTCTCCAGATGGTTTACATAAGATTAGAAGAATCACAAGTATAACTGAAGTTAGGAAGGAGTGGGAAAAGGATCCTCTTGCCGAAGGAGGGTTTGTTGATTTAATGTTATATAATCACAAGACAGACCAGCTTGAACCTACAGATAGTTTAATTAATGGAGATTCTGAAATTATAAAATCAATTGCTGGAAGTGTAAAAGAGTGGGCAGGTAATTGGGATGCTGCATGGGAAAATATTTTACTTAGAGCTAAAATAAAAGAAACTTTAGTTAACATGGCGAACAAGTTAGAGAGGAAAGAGTTGTTGGAAGCTGATTTTTCAATAAAAGTAAATGATGCATTTCATAAGTTTTCAGATGAGGTTTTAACTAAGTTTGGTGTTTTAGATAATGAGAAAATATTTTTTAGATGGGATGCATGGTTTAGCAGAGAGTTAAAAAAAGAGGTGCATAATGCCAATATCGAGAGACGAGATAGATAAAATATTAAAAAAGTATCAATCAAAATTGAATAAAAGGATTGGACCTTCTGGGTTGGAGAATTATAAACCTAGTTCGGAATTTTCCAGGGAATATGTAAAGTTTAAAGAAGAAGCCATGCCTGGAAATTTGAGTAAGTATGAAAAGCTATGTAATTTTTCAGAGACAATAGTTAGAATTAAACCATCTAGTAAAGATTTGGAAAAACTTAATGAGAGCATAAGGGTTGCACATTTAAACATAAGTCCAACTGGTGCCGCAAGTTTTTCACTTTTATTCGTTTTTTTAATAGTTATTGTTGCATTGTTTTCTGGAGTCGCTTCGTTTCTTGTTTCGGGAAGTGCAGAGTATGGTGGATTGATTGTTGGTGTTTTGGTTTCTTTAATTGCAATGCTTTTAATTAAACCAATTACGAGGTATCCAATTAATCTTGCAACTAAGTGGAGACTTAGAGCTAGCGATCAGATGGTTTTGTGTGTTTTGTATATGGTAATTTATATGAGGCATACTTCTAACTTTGAAAATGCAATTAAGTTTGCAGCCGAACACGTTGGAGATCCTTTATCTTTAGATTTGAGGAAGATATTTTGGGATGCTGAAACTGGAAAATATTCCACACTGAAAGAATCTTTGGAATCTTATTTGGGTTATTGGAGAAAATATAATCTTGAGTTTGTTAATTCTATTCATCTCTTGGAGAGCAGTTTATATGAACCTGGTGAAGATCGTAGATTGAGTTTGTTAGATAAATCTTTGCAAGTAATTTTAGAAGGAACTTATGATAAGATGATGAAGTATGCCCATGACTTGCAGAGTCCTGTTACAATACTACATATGCTTGGAGTTATTTTACCTATCCTTGGTTTGGTTATCCTTCCTTTGGTTGGTGCTTTCATGGGTGGAATAAAATGGTACTATATTGCAATTGTGTATAATATTGCATTGCCACTAATTGTGTATAATGTTGGAATTAGTCTTTTAGCTAAACGTCCTGGTGGATATGGTGAAACTAAGTTGGCAATACCAACCAGTAAGGGGGTCTTGTTCAGTGCTTGGTTTATTTTTATTTTATTTTTGATAATTGGATTGTTACCTTTCATCATGCATGCAGTTTCTCCAGATTATGATTTAGTTTTGTATGGCGGTGCAGCCACGGGCGAGAGATTATTTGATTTTGAATGTACAAATGATACTTGTTATGGTCCGTTTGGTATGGGTGCATTGATATTAAGTTTCTTTATTCCACTCGGATTGGCATTTTCACTTTCAATGTATTACAAATCAAAATCTAAAGTTGGAAAGAAGATAAGAGATGAGACCAAGAGATTGGAAAGTGAGTTTTCTACAGGTATATTTCAATTGGGCACCAGAATTGGTGATGGTATTCCTTCTGAAGTTGCATTTGATGATGTTTCTAAAACGCTTGAGGGAACTCCTGTTGGTAAATTCTTTAGATCCATACATAATAATTTGAGTGCTGCGGGAATGAGTTTGAAGAGTGCAATTTTTGATAGGGAGAGAGGTGCAATAAAAAATTATCCAAGTCCTTTGGTTAGAAGTTCTATGGAAGTTTTAGTTGAAAGTTCTAGAAAAGGTCCAAGCGTTGTTTCACAATCTTTGTTGAGTATTTCTACTTATGTTAATAATGTTAAAAGAATAAATGAAAGGCTGAAAGATTTACTTGCTGAAATTATCTCTAGTATGAAAAGTCAGATTAATTTCATGGCTCCAGTTATAGCAGGAATTGTTGTCGGAATTGCTAGTATGATTGTTGGTATCATTTCTAAGTTGGGTTATATGTTACAACAAGTTAATTCTGGTGGTACTGACTTTTCAGTTGATCTTGTTAGTTTGGGCAGTATGTTTCAGAAGACTCAAACCATTCCAGGATATTTCTTTCAATTAATTATTGGTATTTATGTTGTTCAGATAATTTATATTTTGAGTATTATTTCGAATGGGATAGAGCATGGTGCAGATAAGTTAAATGAACAGTATGCATTAGGCAAGAACCTGCTTAAAGGCTTCTTGTTGTATTTTATTGTGGCTTTGATTGTTACAATATTGTTTAATATGATCTCTGGAGCAGTTTTGGGTTCAACTCAAATTTAGAAATTATTATAAGTTAGAAATGTGATGGGTGAAATATGGAAAAAAGAGGAGTGATGAATGTTTACTTTGAGTATATCTTTAAGATTTTGATAGTATTTGCTGCTATTGTTTTATTTTATTTATTTGTTATGAGGAGGATTGGTAGTCTTGGATAAGAAAGGAATGATGGAAACTATTGTAAAGGCTATACCTGTTATAATTATTGGTGCTATATTGTTAGGTGTTGTGTTAGTTTCTATATTTGTTTTTACTAAGTCTTCTGTTGATAGAGAGGCATGTAGAGATAGTGTTTTACTGAAGGAAAGATCGAAGATTCTTGGTAATCCTGTGTTTGATCAGTTACAATGCGAGACTGATAATGTTGAAATAAAAGATACTGATGAAGATAAAATTTATACTGAACTTGCTGGGGAGATGTATGATTGTTGGTATCAGTTTGGAGAAGGAAAGATTGACTTCTTGGATGATTATGATGCTTGGGCAGGAGATAGGTGGTGTTTTGTTTGCTCTAAATTATCTTTTGATGAGGATGTTATAGAGGAAATGGAAAGCATTAATGTAGATGATTTTAATGATTTTATGGCCACTAAAACTATTCCTTTGAAGGGGGATCAAACATTCTATAATTATATTTATGGGGATGTTGAGAATCCCAATCTACCAAGTACAAATGATAAATGGGCTACTGAAGAGCCCATTTATGTTGTTTTCTATGCAGATAAAAGCGAAGAGTTTAATGCAGCATTTTGGGCAGAGGCAGGAGTGGGTGCTGCAGGTGTAGCTGTTTGTGGGATAACTGTTGCTGCAGCTTATTTTTCAGGGGGAATTACTGCGATATTTACTAGTGGACTTACTTCACTTGCTTGTGCTAGGGGGGCAATTGCAGTTGGTACTATGGTTACTATGATGGTGAGTGTTAAAGGAGAGTATACTGCGGGGCTCCAGGTTGGAGACTCTAAAGATTCAATTGCAAAGTGTTTAGGATGAAAAAAGGCGAAATAGTTTGGGATAAAATGGGAGTTTGGATTTTGTTAATCATACTTTTAGTTATTTTGTTAGTGTTTGTTTATATTCAAAAGGGAAATTTTGGTGATATATTGGAGTCTTTGAAAACAGTATTTAGGTTTGGTGGATGATATGAAACAAGGAGTGGCGTGGCCACACATTATTGCAGCAAGTTTAGTTATAGTCTTGGTTCTTGCAGTAGTTTTATTTGCGACTCCTGCTTTTGATGGGCTTAAGGAAAAACTTGGTTTTGGTTTTGGATTGAATGCTGAGGAATCTCAGGCACAAACTAGGGCAAAAGAATTTTTTGATTTTGAGTTTTCCAATACATTGAGAGATTGTAAGAATACTGTTGATGTTGGTTGTTTTTGTACTAATGAAGAAACTGCATTTCCTACAGATTATACTTTGGAGATTATTGATATGGGTGCAGGGGCAAAATACGTTTTGAGAAATAATAATGGTGGAGAGGTAGGTAGCATGGTCTTTTCTGGTGTCGTTCCTTGTGTTGGTTGGGTGGTTGGAGAGAATATGACTACTTTTAGTTCAATGAAGGATAATAAGTTAACGTTGAGATTTAGTACTAGCAGTCAGCTTGGATTTATCAATGTTGAATCTGCAGGAGAAATTCCGGTTTCAAGAACTATCGATTTGAATTATTTGTTTTATAAGCCAAAAGATGGCAATATTTGTATTTTGAGTGCAGATTATGCTGCAGAAAAGAGATTAACTAAAGATAGGGTTTGTGTGTAATAATCAAAACATTTAAATAATAAGATTGGAATTATCAAAAAAAGAGGTGAATTTATTTGAAGGGCAAAAAAGGTCAAAATCTTTCAATTACAACTGTTATAATTACAATTCTTGCTATCTTTGTCTTAGTTCTAGTTGTTGTCGCTTTAACTGGTGGCTTTGGTAATTTTGTTAAATGGTGGAATGGTGTTTTTGCTGGAAGTGCTTTGAGTAGTCAGGAAGCTGTCTTGAAGTGTAATGGATACTGTGAGTCTTACGAGGTTACTGGAGAAAATAGTTTCAAAGCAAATTATTGTACTAAGAAGTTTTCATTAGATACTGATGGAGATGGAAAGCCAGATTTACATGATCTGACTTGCGAAGGGCTTAATACTGTGACTTGTGCAGCAATACCTTCTTGTATTACTCCTGTAGCTCCTTTTGATCCTTTTTAAAATGTTTGACAAAAAGGGGCAAGGATTATCTATAGAAACTATTGTTATGGTGTCAATTGCTGTTCTCGTTCTCGTTCTCGTTATTTTAATTTTTAGTGGGCAATCTGGTGAGTTGTTTTCAACTGTTGGGGATTTTATTTCTGGTATTTTTGTTCCTGAAATTGATCCTTCTGGGGTGATTAGATGAATAAGAACGGTGCAGTGGCTCTAACTGTTAGAATTTTAATTGGTTTAGTTGCAAGTGTTGCTATTATCTTTTTTATTTATCCTCTGTTTAATACTGCATTGGCTGTTTTTTTCCAAGATGTTTCTGAATTAACTGAGTCTTCAATTTCAGATTTAGAGAGTGAAATAAATAGATTATCTAGTGGAGAGAATACTACTATGTTGTTTTATTCAACTAACGGGTTTGTTTTGGTTGCTTTTGATAAGAGTAAGCTCTCTGGTTCTGGAACTTTAGATTATTATGAGCGGCCCGTGGAGTGTTATGACAAATCTTGCTTAGTTGTTTGCAAGGATACTGATTCTAAAAATTCTTGTAAGAATTCTGAAATGGTGAAAGTTTTTGATTTTGATAATTTTGATGTTGAGAATACAGATACTGGAATAATACCTTTAATTGAGAAAGGATACACCGAGATAGTCATTGAG
>Ga0233431_1001198_pt1 | contig 46745 bp, 56 predicted proteins | sample SI_118_April2016_FD_179867 | JGI IMG/M metagenome (GOLD analysis project Ga0233431, IMG submission 179867) | Seawater microbial communities from Saanich Inlet, British Columbia, Canada - SI_118_April2016_200_MG | ecosystem: Environmental > Aquatic > Marine > Inlet | place: Canada: British... | reverse complement strand
AATCAATATCATAATCTTTTTCCAATTTATCTGCCACATAGTTGATAGGTAATAAGAAATTAAAATCTCCACTACTATCTCCTGCAGTTAAAATCCCAATAACCTTTCCATATCTATTAAAAATGGGGCCTCCACTACTCCCGGGCCTTGCAGAAACATCCGTTTGAATATACACTATCCCCGAACTGGTTGTTTTTTTTGAACTAATTATCCCCTGGGAAATTGTTGGCTCTGGGAAATTGTCTGGACTAATATCTACTACGCCCGGATAGCTTATTATAAATGCATTGTCTGCTATCTCTACTTCATCAGAGTTACCAAGTTTAACGCCCCCAAAATTGTTTGCATCCTCCATATGGAGAACAGCATAATCTTCCCCATTGGGCCAGGGCTCTCCTTTTTCTAGCAGGGTTAATGGGTATTCTGCCCCATATCCATCCCTTGGACTGTAAGCAAGTGCATAATCTTCTTTCACTGCAGCAATCTCTCCGTAATCATATATATGTCTGGCAAGTGTCATGATTATTTCATCCTTTACATTCTCTTTTGTCCAATTGGTTAAATCTCCAAACTCCCAGTTTTCTTTAGTATAATCTAATATTTTTGAAGCCTCGTAGTCCAAGTCTATATCCACATAATTATAAAATTCATTCAAGGAGTCTTCATACTCTTGGTCATAATAATCAGATTTGCCTATCTCCCTATTTTCATCTATATGCCACGTCACAGAGGCCATATAATTTTGAACAGATTCTAACATGTCTTCTGAATCGCAATCAAATAAATGGGAATTTGTTATTACTTTATCCCCAACAATGAATCCACTGCCCGAACTAATAGAGGGAACTATTACTTCTTTCATTTCAAAAGGTTCTGAACCTTCCTTAAATGCATACACAAAAATATAATCACTCCAGCCGGGAGCCCAGTTACTATCCAAGGTATATTCGGGGTAACTAATTATGAAGGGGCAGGGTTTCAAGAGCAAAACAGATTCTTTACTTCCGTCATAAACACTCTTTGCATCTTTTTCAATCTCAATTTCTGGTAAACCTTCATCACAACTAGAAATTAGAAAAACAACTAAAATTAATAACAATGCAATTTTTTTCATAAGTCCCATTATAATCCAAAATATATAAAACTAACTACTAAAGCGAAAGTTTTTATATGAATTTTATTGGTTAAAAATATATGAAGCCGGCAGAATGGAACCATAAGGGTGGATTTCTCGAGAGGATAGTAGCAAGAATTTTTAAGAGAATTGGATTTAATGTTGAATCAAACATTATTATAAATCATTTTGAAATTGATGTTTTGGCAGAAAAAAATGGCCTAAAAATTATCACAGAATGTAAATTATATGAGAAATCATTTCTTAATTTAACCGCTTTAATACATGAATGGTCCAGCAAGAAAGAAACGGCAGGGGCAGATAAGATATTAATTGTAGTTGGTGGAGTGGGTGTTCTTCCAAAACACTATAAAATTGCAAAGGAAAAAGGAGTATACATTTGGGATGAAGAGTTTTTACATAGTTTAAATGATATAGAGAGTAATAAGAAATTATATGAAAAAATAGGAACAAGTTTAGAATTTAAAGAGATAATGGCCAAGTTAGAGATAAAAAAAGAAAAGAGATGGAAAGAAGAGCTGGAGAGAAGAAGAAAAAGAGAAGAAGAAAGGAAAAGAAAGAATGAAGAGAAAGATAAACAGTTTAGACAGAGGCAAAGAGAAGAGGCAAAGAAGAGAAGAGAGGAAGAACTAAGAAGAAAAAGAAAAAAGGGTATAATAATTGTAATATTGGGGATAATAGTTATTGCATCTATATTATTGCCGGAACTCCTTTTTGAAAAAACTTATGATGAATCGGTTATTGGTGCAGTAAACGGAAATCTGCCAAATAGAGACATAACTAATATAGAAACAGAGAATTTTTGTAGACAATTTTGTGGAGAAAAAGAATTATATACATGTGCCTATCATGAAGGGACCTCTTTATTGTCGGTATATTGCTCAGGATTTCAAGCATACTTTGATTCAAGAACTAAAGAGGAAATAAGTTTAAAAGAAACGAGAAACAGAAATGATTATTGGAATAGTTTGCAAGTTCAAGAATGAATTATTGATACACCCTTCATAAGTAGAAAATTCGTGGGTTTTACTTTCATTAGTAGATTCCTCTACTGCTTCCGTTACATCTTTTAATATTGTTTTAATAAACTCTTTTACTTCCATTTTATTTCAATTCCCTTTTAAATATAGCATGAACATCAGTTCCATGTAAATTAAATTGTAATATTTTCACAAGTTCCCAACCTTCTTTTCCTAACTTGTTCATTAATCTTTCAGGACATTCAAACCCTTCCTCCTTTTTTTCTTTAGCCCATATATTAATATATTTATATTCCCACTTTACCATATAAAAATAAAAGAAATTAAAATATATAAATCTAACCATTAAATTCTACCAAACAAAACTAAATAAAAAAAGCAATAAAATAACAATACAAGATATAACTATAATTACTATCTCTCCAAGCTTTTTATATTGTTAGTAGAAATAAAAAAGTCCGCTAAGATGACAGAAATTTATTCAACTCTTCAGCAAACTTATATGCTTCTTCTTTTGAAATTTTTATTTTATTTGTGTCTTTGACATAATTTTCTTTGTCAAAAAATTCCAATTTCCCTTCTGTTACTTGTTTTGTGTCAGATTTGCCATCCCAGTTTTCTGTAACTGGAAATCCTTTTTCTTTCAATTTGGGATTCCAAGTGCAATCAACTTTTATCCAGCTATTATCTACTTGCACTTTTAGAGAACTATGGTCCCAAATTTTCCCTGCTTTTAGGATTTCCAAAATCTTTTTAGGAATTGGTAAATCTTCCCAATTAAAAATCACTTTTACTTCTTTAACTTTAAATCCTTCTTGTTCAAGTAATTTTTTCAGAAGGAAATGTTTGTGTCTGCAATCACCTTTATCTAAATTTTCGTAAATTTCTTTTTCATCATATTTGCAGACCTGATAAGGAATTTTTTGCACCTTTTCAAAAATTTCTATAAGTTTGCTTTCCATGTTAAAAGAATAAATTTCTGTTTTTATATACCTTGCTGTTTTCACGCGGACTTTTTTACTCTTCGCCAGCCCTTCGGGATGTTGCACTCTGGCTCGGTTTTTTCTACGAAAAAACTCTACTAACAGGAATTTAACGGTTCCGAAACCTTGCAGGTTTCTCCACCCAAATCGCCTTCGGCGACTTCGTTAAATTCCGATGTTATACGCAATATTACTCGGCGGGCAAATAATCAATCAGAAGAATATAGATCTTCTTCATTCAAGGGATAAATGTTAACCATATTATCATAATATGATTTTACTGCAAAAGCTAAGCAAGATAACCCTGCAACTCCCAAGGATATTGCTTCGGCTCTTGCATATTCACTAGGAATAGCTTTATTTACTAAAATTCCTCCTAACGTTACACCAGCTAAGACTTTTTCTAAGTTAGACATATTTCTTATCCCTTGAATGAAATCTTCCATAGAATAGATATTCTTTACTAATTTTTAAACTTTTCCCGCCTGCGTCATACTGTCGCTACGTTTCACTTCGCGATTTTTTCTTGCAGAAAAAACGTATAACAGCAGTTATACGCAATATTACTCGGCGGGCAAATAATCAATCAGAAGAATATAGATCTTCTTCATTCAAGGGATAAATGTTAACCATATTATCATAATATGATTTTACTGCAAAAGCTAAGCAAGATAACCCTGCAACTCCCAAGGATATTGCTTCGGCTCTTGCATATTCACTAGGAATAGCTTTATTTACTAAAATTCCTCCTAACGTTACACCAGCTAAGACTTTTTCTAAGTTAGACATATTTCTTATCCCTTGAATGAAATCTTCCATAGAATAGATATTCTTTACTAATTTTTAAACTTTTCCCGCCTGCGTCATACTGTCGCTACGTTTCACTTCGCGATTTTTTCTTGCAGAAAAAACGTATAACAGCAGTTAGTTAAAATTATTACTCAGAATCAAAGATTCTTCCGTCATAACTTTCCTCAGAACAAGTTCTTCGTCACCACTCACTAACGTTCGGGTCAACTAACAAGTGTTCTTTCTGCTTCTCTTTAATATTACTAAAATATTCCTCTTTCTTCTTTTTCGTCATTCCTTTTGTTTCTCTTGCCTGTCTTTCTCGTACTTGATTTCCAATAATAATCATTAAGGCAATTAAAATCATCCAAAATACAAAATCATCCATATAGAAATAAAAGAAAAAGAAATATATAAATCTAACTCTTTACTGCTTTACTAAGCCTCTCCTTAATAATATCCTCAATTATCTTGAGCATATCTTCCTCTCTAGCCTTATTACCTTCTTTCAACAATGTCAACTCTTTTTTTAAAATCTCTACTTCTTTCTCTAATCTAGTTTTAGCATCACTATCAACCAATAAATCATCTGAAACAATTGTATCCTTCATACCCAATAACTTACTATAATAATGTACCATTTCATTAGTCTTCCATCCAAATCTATACTTTAATGCTCCTTCATTCTTATATCTAGGTAACCAATAACAAACGCTCGAATGTCTAAAATCATACATACTAATACTATCAAAACTCTTTCCACCTTTAGTTTGCTTATTACCAAAACATTTCAATGCTAATCTTTTAAGATATTGATTAACGACTTTTGGACATATATCAAATAGTTGGTCATCATTCTTTAAACCTTTATCATGAATGTATTGTTTAAGCAAATCTGAACATAGTAATAGCTTAATTCTTCTACCAAATGTCTTACTTATCTCCTTTTTAATATTAAGCTCAAAATCGCTTGAATTCTCCATAACAGACAAATCATTAATCCTAATATTCACCAATTCAGTTGGTGACCTAATACCACTATCATACATAAACCACATTAATGCTTTATACTTAAATTTAGCCTGATTACACATAGTCTTAAGCTCATCAAGTACAAAATAGACAAATTCATTCTCTCTTTGAGGACTCGTGTCTATATATGTTGTAATACTTCTAATTGTCTTTCCATGATCTGCTTGTTTTCTAATATACCAATTCCAAAAAGCAATAAAAATTCTTGCATAACTATCAACACTATTATATTGTTGTCCATTTAATTTCTTAATTTCTCCATTTCTCATTCTCTTAAAAAATTCAGTAATCTGCTTTTGTCTTAAAGTTAAATCAGTAGTAATATCTTTAACTTTATAATATTCTTCAAACATTAGAAAATTTCTCATCATCTTTGATTTTAATGTAATCAATCTTCTAAAATTCGACGCTTTCTTCTTAACATACAAACCTCTTTCCATATCATCTAAATACTCTAGAACTAATTTTTTGTGCTTATCAGAAATATCTCCTAATTTCTTTCCACCCTCTTTCCACCTTCCAAAAATCTCTTTTGCCCCATAAGGGTCTATCTTTACCAAAATTATCGCCCCCAACAATTATATCATAATTAGGGTAAGGCATATATATAAAGGTTTGGGATTAGTCACAAAAATGTGACAAGCCTCAGAAGGGATTCGAACCCCCGACCTTCTGATTACGAATCAGATGCACTACCACTATGCTACTGAGGCTTTTTTTGACATTTAGAACATACTGGTTTTTTCTTTTCATAGGTTCCTTTAATCTTACCTAGAAAAGTCTCTTCTATTTTTTCATTACATTTGGAGCATTTCATGTGTTATTGGTTTTTAATAAATTATTTAAAGCTTATTGTATTTTTTGTTTGATGGAAAAGTGTGAATGGTGTTTGGGAAGTGAATCAATGATTAGGTATCATGATGAAGAGTGGGGAGTTCCCTTACATGATGATAAGAAATTGTTTGAGTTTTTCGTTTTGGATGCTTTTCAGGCAGGATTATCTTGGTCAACAATTCTAAACAAGAGGGAAAATTTTAGGAAGGCCTTTGATGGTTTCGATTATAAAAAAATTGCCAAATACTCGGATAAGGATTTTGAAAGGTTAATTATGGACGCAGGCATTATTAGAAATAGATTGAAAATTTTAGCTACGATTGAGAATGCTAAACAATTTATGGAAATTCAAAAAGAGTTTGGTTCTTTTGATAAATATATATGGGGATTTGTTAATGGAAAACCATTGGTTAATAATTTTAAGAGTTTGAAGGAGATTCCTGCTAAGACCGAAATTTCTGATGAGATGAGTAAAGACTTAAAGAAAAGAGGATTTAAATTTGTTGGGAGTACTATTTGTTATGCATTTATGCAGGCGGCAGGATTAGTCAATGACCATACACTCAATTGTTTTAGAAGAAAATAAATTATTATATATCTAATTTAAAAATCTCGCTTGGGAAGTATTTTTCAACATAAAATCTTAATAACTGTTTTGCTTCAGGAATACATGTTTTATCTTGTACTCCAATTTTGGTTCTTTTTTGTAAACCTTGGAAAGTTCTTACTCCCTCTAAAACGGATTCTTCTATATCGTGGTCGGTTATTTTTAGAATTTTATCTATTATTTTTATTTTTGATTCTTTTATTTTTTCTAGTTGATCTGTTTTTTTGTAATAATCATTTATTGCTGCCCGTAAAGCCTTATCTGCCAAGACCGAACAATGGAATTTTCTTGTTGGTAATCCTTCAAGCCGATTTGCTATATCTTGTGGTTTTATTTCTAGTGCTTTTTCTATTTCCATCCCTATTATCATTTCTGAAAAAGCGGATGTTGATGCTATGGCTGAAGCACAACCAAAAGTTTGCCATTTACATTCAATTATTTTATTATCCTTAACTTTGATCCACATCTTCATTACATCGCCACATGCGGGAGAACCTTCAATTCCAATTCCGTCTGCTTCTTTAGATATTTTTTCAGCTTCTTCTTGAGTTTTTACAATATTTTTAGGATTGAAGAAATGTTCTTTTACAGTTTCTGTGTAGAACCATTCTTTTCCGTCTTTACTTTTTACATCATGCATCCTGGATATCTCCCATTTTTAGAGTTACGGGGGACATCCCTCGCAATTCTTCGACAATCTTTGGCATTACTTTGATTAGTTTATCAATTCCTTCTTTTGTGGTGTATTTCGATAGTGAGAATCTTATGCTTCCATGTGCTGCCTCATATGGGCGACCCAAAGCTAAAATGACATGACTGGGATCCAAAGATTTTGAAGTGCAAGCAGATCCTGAAGACGCGCAAATTCCTTCCTTATCTAGTTTTAATAAGATTGCTTCCCCTTCTATGTTCAGGAAAGTTATATTTGCGTTATTTGGGAGTCTTTTTTTATTATCTCCATTTAATATTGTATTTTCTACTGTCAATAAATTTTCAATTAAGTAATCTCTTAGCTTTGTCAATTTTTTTGTATATCCTTCTTTGTTTTTTTGAGCGATTTCTAATGCTTTTGCAAAACCAACTATGCTAGGGATATTCTCTGTTCCAGACCTTAAATTAAATTCTTGTCCCCCTCCATGGATTAAGGGCTCTAATTTTATTTCATCTTTTTTGTATAAACATCCTATTCCCTTTGGGCCGTATATCTTTGAACCATTTAGAGACATTAAATCTACTCCTAATTCTTCTATATCTAGTTCTTCTGAATTACCTGACTGACAGGCATCTGTATGAAAAATAATATTGTGCTTTTTTGTAAGCTTTGAAATTTCTTTTATTGGTTGTATTGTTCCAATTTCATTATTTGAATACATTATTGTTATTAGAATTGTTTCTTTTGTTATCGCTTTTTCTATTTTTTTTGGATCTACTATGCCATTTTTCTCCACGGGAATATAAGTTATTTTGAAACCTTTTTTCTCTAAATACTCTAGTGTATCTAGTACTGCATGGTGTTCTATATTGGATGTTATAATGTGGTCCCCTTTAGATTTATATTTACTTGCCACGCCTTTTATTGCAAAGTTAATTGATTCTGTTCCAGAACCTGTAAATATTATTTCTTTTGGCAGGCAGTTCAATATTACTGCAACTTTATTTCTAGATAGATTTAAGGCATGGCCTGCCATTAGGCCCTTAGAGTGCATACTTCCTGCATTTCCATACTCTAGATGAAAGTATTTGTGCATTTCTTTGTATACTTCTGGATCTAATGGTGTTGAGGCAGAAGTATCTAGATAGATTAAGTTATTCATTTTTTAATTTGTTTAGTTTTTCTATGAATCCTTCAATTTCTTTGTCCGATTTCCCGTGTAGCTTAAGTCCTTGCCCAATGGTTTCCATTTGTGCCGCAAAACATCCTACACAGTGAACTCCAAAATCTAAAAAAGCATCCGCTAGCTCTGGATGGGCCAGCATACACTCTCCTATTATTGTATCTTTAGTTATTTTCATTTGACAAAACAGATTTCGCAATTTAATGGGACTTTATCATATTTTTTGTGAATCTCGCAGATGAAGCCTGATTCTTTAATTGATCTAGTTATCCCAAATATTTCTTTTTCTAAAGAAGTGGGGTCTTTTATTATTATATTTGCTGATTTTTTTATTTCTGATTCTATTTTCTTATTAAACTCGATTGATCCCCTTTTTTGTTTTAAATATTGAGAGACTGCTGCAGGAGTTATATTTAATAATTTTGCTATCTCCTTTTGTTTTAATCTTTTTTTTTGAAATTCTATTGAGAGCCCTTTTCTAATTCCTGGCAAAACATATCTAACCATAATTTCTTGGGGCATTAATTTCATGAAAGTGTTAACAATTGTTTATTTATAAGTTTTTTGAAATATTGGTTAGTTTTAAAAGGCCTATCTTTTTTCCAGAATTTATGCATACTGAAGAAGATTTGGCCTTATTATGGAATTTAGTAGAAAACCAGGCATGTACTACGTGGGGCGAACATATTGGGTTAAGGAGTGTACCGTTTAGTTTAGATACTCAGGAATTTTTGAGAACCTATAGGGGAGAAAATAGGAGATACTTCAGTACTGAAGCAGGAGTCGTATGGAGTGTGACTAACGTGCTTAACCGCTTGGAGGGGATGCTAATTCATCACCACCATCTGACGTGTGCTGCTGAAAATGATATCGGGGGAGATAATTCTGCCTTATGTATTCATTATTGTGATCCAGAAATTTCTGAAACTCGTAGGGCGGTAGCCCTTCCTGGAGTAAATTATATCCCTGATGAGAAAACTAAATATGATTTGGAAGAAATAGAAGAAGGAATTTGCTAGAGAAAAAAATTATCTTCCTTTTCATGCTTTATTGTTGTTCTTTCCCCGTGTCCAGGCAAAACCATTGTTTCATTTGGGAGTGTTAATAATCTTTGTTTTATTGAATTTATTTCTTGATCTAAATCTCCTCCTGGAAGGTCGGTTCTTCCAATTGACTCTTTGAAGAGTGTGTCCCCAGAGAATAATATATTTTTTATCAATAAGCAGATGCTTCCTTGCGTGTGGCCAGGAGTATGAATTATTTCTATATCTCTGTCTTCAAAATTTAAGAGTTGATTATCTTCTAGAATTATATCTGGCTTAATATTTTTTAATTTAAAATCGAATTCCTTTGAGAGATTCTCATTTTCGTTGTTCAATAGTTCTAAATCGTCTTTGTGTATTGCTATTTTTGCCTTTGTTTTTTCTTTTAATTCATTTACAGCCAAAATATGATCTATATGGCCATGAGTTAGAATAATATGCGTTACTTTGTAATCTTTTATTTCCTCTAAAAATTCTTTGGAGTGAAATGGATCTATTATTATTGCTTCTTTTTTGTTTAAAACTAGATATGAGTTTACTTGAAAGGCTCCTTTTGTAAATATTTTTATTTCCATAAAAAAGAAATTAAATAATTTTGGTCCCTTTCTCGTCATAGATGTGAATCACATTCACTGGGCAAGATTGTGCTGCCTCTTTCATCTCATCTAGCTCTTTTTCATCGATTTCTAGTATGAGTAGACCATCCTCTTCTTTTGCTCCTGTTAGATTGGCTTTCCCATCTTTATCTAACTTAAATCTCTTTGAGAAAGCTGTACAGGAAGCTGCTCCGATGCATGCATCTCTATCATATTTAACTATGTATTTTACCATTGTGCTTTAAGTTAGAATATGGAAAATAAAAAGGTTTCGGAAAGATTTAAAAAGTGTTTTTCTGAATATATTGTTAAGAGGGGGTGAACAAATGGTTTTGAATACTATATGGAGTTTAGTTGCATTAGTATGCGCGGTTTGGGTGATTTACGATGTATTCGCTAAACAGAAGGCAATGACTACCGGAAAGAAAGTATTATGGTTGATACTTGCATTATTATTCAGCATAATTACTGCAATAATATATTATTTTGTTGTAAAGAAAAAATAAAAATTTTATTTTCTTTTTTTATTTAGAATTTTGAAATCTTTCGCTGACTTTATCCCAATTCACTATATTCCAAAATGCTCTAACATAATCTGGTCTTCTATTTTGGTATTTAAGATAGTAGCTATGTTCCCAGACATCCAGATTTAGTAATGGAATTTTTCCTTCAGTTAGTGGCGAGTCTTGGTTGCGTGTTTGTATAATCTCTAACTTGCCTTGATTTGAGACTAACCATACCCAACCGGATCCAAATAGTGTTGTTGCGGCTTCTGAAAATTTTTGTTTGAAATCGTCTAAACTTCTGAAGGTTTTTTCTATTTCTGTTTTTAGTTCTCCGGGAACTTCTTGTAGTTCCGGAGTTAGAGATTCCCAGAAAAAAGTATGGTTAATGTATCCCCCACCATTGTTCCTTACTGCTTGCCTAATATCATCAGGTACTTCTGATAAAGTTTGTATGATTTCCTCAGCTTCCTTTTGTAGAAATTGTGGGTGTTTTTGTAGTGCTACATTGAAATTATCAGTATAGGCCTGATGATGTTTTGTGTGATGAACGCGCATAGTGCCCTCATCGAAATGGGGCTCTAGTGCTGCATAATCATACGGTAATTTCGGTAATTTGAACTCCACCTTATATTTTCCCAACTAGATCCAAACCTGGTTTTAGTGTTTCTTTCCCTGGTTGCCATGAAGCAGGACATACTTTATCTCCATGTTCTGCAACGAATTGTGCAGCTTGTATTTTTCTTAGCAATTCTGTGGAATTTCTTCCTATGCTGTTGTCATTTACTTCGAATGCTTTTAGATTTCCTTCTGGATCTATGATGAAAGTTCCTCTTAAGGCTAGACCTTCGCGAGGAATGTATACCCCATAATCTTTTGTTGTTTTTCCTGTTGGATCGGCCAGCATTGGGTATTTTATTTTTTTTATCGTTTCTGAGTTTTCGTGCCATGCCTTGTGTACGAAGACTGTATCCGTTGAGATAGATAGTATTTCTATATTTTTACTCTGAAAATCTTCATAATTATCTGCTAACTCTCCAAGTTCAGTTGGGCATACAAATGTAAAATCTGCCGGATAAAATACTAAAGCTACCCATTTTCCTTTGTAATCTGATAGTTTTACTTTTTGTATTTCATTATTATGAAATGCTTCCAATTCAAAGTCTGGTGCGGGTTTTCCTATTTCTATTATTTGTTCTGACATTTTTTTACCTTTCATAAAAATTAGTGATATTAACAATAGTTAATTATTTATAAAGATTGCGCAGCTTTAATAGTTAGTTTTAAATAAGTCTAAATTAAATTTTGTTATATAGGGAGGTGAATTTATGCCGAACGGAAAAGTGGCTCAACCGGTTAATGTTCAGAAGCCAGCAGTACAAAAAGCTGTTGCTTCGAATTATGGAGAGTTGAAGATTCTAAGCGCAGGCCTGGCATTTGGTATTGTTGGAGCAATTGGTATGATTGTTTTAACGATAGCGGGAATTTTTGGTCAGTTTAATGTATTGACAAGTTTGTTGGTTAATGCATATGGATTTTTAGGATATTCAGTTGGCTGGTTAGGGGTTTTATTGGGTGCCATCTATGGTTTTATCGATTTATTCGTGTTTGGAATCTTGGTAGCGTGGTTTTATAATATGTTTACAAACTAAAATTCTTTTTTTCTTTTTTTATAAAAATCCATACTTCATTGCTAGGATCATCCCCATCCCCAAGAGAATTAGTATTATTCCTGCGATGAAATGGAGTATTTTTAGTTTATTTTGTCGCCATTTTTCTGCTTTGTCAGTTGTTGTTAGTCCAAAATAAACTAAGAAAGTGATTATTAGCATAGGTAGGATAAATATTAGGTTATATATTAAAAGTAAGAATACTGCATATGCTCTTGTTGTTGTCTCAGCCAATAAACCTAAAATAACCAAATATGGACCAGATGTGCACGGCAGCAAGAATAAACTTACTATTAGCCCAACAAAGAAGGCCCCCGGAATAGAGGTTACTGATCTGATTATTTTTTTCATTTTTGGTCGCCACTTTCTTGGAACTTCCATAAGAATCCCTTTGCCATACCAAAAGAAATCTTTTAGATTGAGCAAACCCAATACTATTGCGAATATTGCTACGGCCATAAAGAATGAGTTTGTAATTCCTGATGCTCTAATTGCTGAATAAAATCCAAGGCCCATAAAAAAATAAGACATATAGATTGCTAGTATGAATGCTACCCCGGAATAGAGGGCTCTTTTTCTTTTCCCAGAGGAAAGAATAGTTGTTAATAGTATGATTAATACTGCAAATGCACATGGGTTGATTGCGTCAACTGCTGCAGCACCTAGGACTACAGGAAGTGCTATTTGTTTTATTGAGCCATTTATCGATCCATTTGAGAAATCTAAGGGATGGACACAATCATTTTCAAGGCAGAAATTTATTTCTCCCTCTATCTGTTCTTTTCTTTCATCACTAAACCCTTTTAGATGCTTATCATTGATAAACATTGTAGGTACCCCGGTTACTCCAATGCCATAGGAATCTGCAACATCGTATAGTAAATCCCTGTTTTCTTGACTGGAATAAACTTCGTATTCTTCTATATTGAAAGATGAATATTTTTCTTCCATTTCTTCAAGAAATTCTAGTGCCATTGTACAATGGGGGCAACCAGTTCCATGAAAAATCACTAACGTTACTTCGTTTTGGGCAGATACTATTGGTATCATTAATAAAAAAAGAAGTAAGAGTATATTTTTATTCATCCCATTTTCTCCTTCTAAATCTTTGTTGCTTTTTAACTAATATATAATTCCCGCCTTCTATTTTTAAAGCTTTTCCATTTACTATAGAATCTGTTATTTTTTTTCTTGCTTGTATTAATAATCTATGGAATGTTGGTTGAGATATATTCATTTTTTTTGATGCTTCGCCTTGATCTAATTCTTCTAAATCTTTTAATCTAACTGCCTCATATTCCTCTAAGGTGATAACTACTTCTTCTAAGTCGGTTCTAGGAATCCCGATTGGTTTAAAGTATGTAGCGTTTGGTTCTAATTGAATTCTTCTTCTTAATCTTGGTCTTGGCACTTTTCTATTGCTTCCCTTATTGTTAAATCATACATTTCTTTATATTTAATTCCTTTCTCATTTAACGCTTCTTCCATATTTTTTCCTATTTTTCCTGTAACTACTAATCCAACCTTTTTATCTTTTAACATTTTTGCTACGGCATATCCTGCCCCCCCTCCGCCAGTAGCGAATGGGTTTTTTATTGTTTCAATTAATTTCTTGTTTTCATAAATCAGATAGTAAGGTGCTCTGCCTGCTACTGGACTTACTTCCGAAGTTTCTTCTTTTCCTGTAGATGAAATTGCAATTCTCATTTTTTAATTCCTCCTGTGATTTTTTCTAGTGTTATTCCTTGTATAATTGAGAAAATGATTATGTTTATTGTAATTATAATTGTAAAGGTTAGGCCAAAATAAAAAATCATCAATGGGATTAATGCAGGTTTTACTGCACGTGCATAGAGGAATGTTGCGATAAATCCTTCCCTCAATCCTTTTTCTTTTAGTTCTGAAAGTAGAGGATACCACATATATATTGGTCCTGTTGAAATGATTCCTGCCAATAGCACAAATGACCAATTTCTTTTTCTTTTTTTACTTAATTTTTTCACAAGAGTTTTTGGTGAGATAAAATAATTTGTTATGAACATTATGATAAAAACCAATATAAAAATTGGAATTATATTAATAAATATTTTTTTGGAATAGATTAGTGATGGAATTAAAAAATCTGGTTTTATGAAATAAGTTAGTAAATATATTAGAGCTATGATTATTAAAAAGTAATAACTTTTATTTGGCAATTTTAGTTTCATTTTAAATTATATTTAGTATTAATACTGTAATTATTGCAATAATTATTGAAAAGATAAAACTTAATGTATTTCTTGTTATTGCAAATTTTTTCCCCAACATATATGATTCTGCGGGAAATTGAACCAAACCAACAGTTACCCAAGATATCAAAAAAGCAGTTACTGCGACTAAGCTAATCCCTATATTTAGGAATTCCCCCCCCAGAATGTAGGAAGTTATTGGATTGCCTGCCAAAATACTTCCCAATGCCGCGGCAATAATTGGGTCCAAGATCATATTTCCCCCAAATATGGAGGTTAAATTCTCAATTGGTATCATTGCTTGCAAATAGCTAATTAGTAAAATCACTCCAATTAACATTGGAACCATCATGTAGAATGGTTTTAGTGAACTAATTATTGCTTGTTTTGTCTTTTCCATTATTGATTTAATTCTTTTATTTCTTTTTCTATTTCTTTTCTCTCTAGTTCAATCTCTTTAAGCTCTTCACTTAATATTTTCTTCCTTTCTTCATTGGTTAATGATACTCTTCTATAACCAAATCCTCTGCCGGATCCTCTGACTCCCCTACCGCAAGATCCGAATCCTCTTCCAGTAAATGGGCCTCTTCCGTTGGGTCCTGTTCCATCAAAATTTGCCATTTTCAATTTACCTCCTTAAATCGTTATGAATATATATTCATAACTAATATATAAATGTTGTGGTTAGGGTAAAAATTATATCTCTATCCCGAAATAATTTCTTACTATAATGCCCACTATAAAACTTATTAGCGCTACTGTGAGAGATATAGAAACCATTTGTATAAATCTTGGCCAGAATTTCTTTTCCTTTGCTACAGACATATAAAAGGTATATGTGGCTACGATTAGAATTCCTATTATTAACATAGCAAATAGGGAAGTGTAGATGTTACTGAATAAAAAGTAGGGAAGTATTAGTAATATTACAGTTAGTATATATGCCGCACCTGTATAAACTGAAGATTTTAGAGGATTTTTATGTTTTTCTTCTTTTGACGATAAATATTCTGAAGAGGCCATCGATAGTGAGGCTGCAACACCAAGCACTAATCCTGAAGTCGCTACAAGTATATTATTTTGCAAGGCAAGGGTTAATCCGGCTAGGGCGCCTGTTAATTCTACTAGTGCATCATTTAAACCAAGTACTGTTGAGCTTGCGTATTCTATTCTTTCTTCTCTTAACATTCGAAGTATATCCCTTTCGTGAACATATTCATCATGAATTATTTTTTTTACACCAGGATAATTTCCAAGTTTCCTGTATGCTTTTTTTGCAGTTTTTTCACCATTTTCCATTAATTTTAGTGTGAATGCTAATCCGAAGATAGAGGCGGTTAAAATAAAAAAGAATATTTTAAACTGATCTGGGTGGACCTCTTTTTTTGAAAGTCTTTTCCAATAATTATAATGCCCCAGTTCATCTTTTGCAATATGTTCTAGAACTTCTTTGTTGTGCTTACTTTTTGTTTTATTTGCTAGTTTATGATAAATGTGGTGCTCTGTTATCTCATTCTTTTGAGCTTTAAGAATTAAATGTAATGTTTTTCTGTCCATTGGTAAAAACTGACTTTATCTTCTTTTAAATGTTTTGCTCTCCCTAATTAATATAAGTTTGTGGCCTTCCATCAAAACCATATGAAATTTCTTTTCCATTATACTCTGTAGGAATTTGGCAGATAACTTCTCGGACTCCTCCTTCACCCCCATCTTCAAACCATAGGACTATGCCTCCATTAGAGATGCCAGGTTCTGCCCCGGGAATATGTTCCAATAATTTCCTTTTTGCATCGGATCTTTCCTTCTCCGTGGGGTCAAAAATCATTGTTAAAACTAATGATTCAAGTTCCATCCTTTCCTCTTCTGGCCTTGAAGGAGAATCATCTCGTGAAATCATGTTGGGAAAGATTTAAAGAGAATTTAAAAAGATATCTTTTAAACGTTTTTATTATCTGAATTGACAAATGGAATATCTTTCCAATCTTTTGTTTTTCTTATTTTGTTGTTCTTTTCATGAACAGTCTTCAGTAATGAAGAATCTATATCAAAACTCTTGAATAGGGCTAAGAAAGCAATTAAATCCTTAGGAAAGCATTTTCCTCCAAATCCCCGTTCTTTAGTTACATCAAAGTGCGAGTCCCCAATTCTTTTGTCTGCGAGAACCATTTCTTTTACATCTTCGTAATTTATATCTAGTTTTTGGCATAAATCATATATTTCATTTGCAAAAATTACTTTTGTGGCTAAAAATGAGTTTGCCATATACTTTGAAAGTTCTGCTGCAGAGGTATCTGATGTAAATATTGGAATTTTGGGAAAATTATCTTTGTATAATTTTATCATTCTTTTCTTTATTTCTTCATTATTTGCCCCAATTACAGTTCTGTCCGCATTAATGAAGTCTTGTAGATGATGTTTTTCTCTTAAGAATTCTGGATTAAAACAAAAGTTTAGCTTTTGATATTTTTTTGAATATTTTTCAGTTGTACCAGGAATTGCAGTAGATTTTATTACAATTATTTTATTTGTATCTTCAGCTAGTTTTGATATATCTTCTATGGTTTCGTCAATAATGCTCAGATCTATTTTATTATCTTTGTAGGGAGTCGGTAGACAGATGAAAATAATTTCAGAATCATTGATTGTTTCTTCGAAGGCATTATAGTTTTTGTATTTATCATAAATTTTTATTTCATTATTTGCTTTAAACCCATATTCGACTGCCTCTCCAACGAATCCATAACCTATAATCCCTATTTTTGTCATATTTTTTGAGAGCTGTTTTCTTTATTTAAGCTTTTAGGAAGAAAGTTCTTTGATATCTTTAACTTTCCCAAATTTATAGACTTTATCTTCAATTATGTAAACTTCGAAATTATTTAAATTATGTTTTAGGAAAGGAGAGAGTAGTTTTTGTTTTGTTATATCTGTGCCTGAGGAGATTAGATTGAATGAAGGAGTTACTATGAGTGTGTGTTTTTTATATTTTCCCTTTAGAAAGCATTTGAATTTTTGATCTTTTCTATCTTCAAAAGAAATGGCAGGATGCTCATGCCCAATAATAATTGTTTTATTTAGCTTTTTTGGGACCTTGTGACCGTGAGTTATCAAAATATTATCTGTTTCATATTTATCTACTAATTTTACATTCTTCTTTTTTGCTATTGGCCCCAGTATGTTGTCATGATTTCCCTTTATTAGAATTATTTCTTTGTTTTTGAAGAAATCAATTAAATCTGTAACTTGTTTCCATTCTAATTTTGAGATATTTCCGAATTCATGTTTTAAATCTCCGTTTATTATTATTTTGTTTGGATTTACTTTTTTTAGGATTGATTTTAGTTTTTTTATTATCTCTTCGAATTGGAATCTTGGGATTAGATATCCTTGTTTGTTTAGTGCTTCTTCGTAGCCTAGATGTAAATCTGAAATAATTAGGATCTTTTCTTTTTTTAGATACAGGGCCAAGTCAATTATTTCAATTCCCCTTTGGATTTCCATAAGTTTGACATATTAAAAAAGCTTTTAAATGTTAATGTATTTTTGCTTTTGAGGTAAAAAAATGTTACAAGAAGATATATCAAAATTAAGTGAGAAGACATTAGATATTAGAAGGGCAATTGATTCTTTGAGAGAGGAGATGGAGGCTGTCGATAACTATAACCAGAGAGCAGATGCAACTAAAGATGAGAATTTGAAGAAAATTCTGATTCATAATGCTAATGAAGAAAAAGAACATGCTGCAATGTTGTTGGAGTGGTTGAGACAGAACGATTCTGAACTATCAAAAGAATTGAAAGATTTCTTGTTTAGTGATGAGGGAGATATTGCTGCTAAAGAAGAAAAACATTAATTTTTTATTTTATTTCTTCTAATATTAAAGCGTGCATCTTTCTTAGGAATTCAACTCTATCTTCTATTCTTAACATATCCATTCTACCTTGCATTAGTATGTTGAAAGCGAAAGGGGAAGGGATTTTTGTGTTTATCTCTTTTATTTTTATTTTTCCATCTTCTATATCTTTTAGAATCTTTTCTGCACTTTGGATATCCATCAAATCCTCAAGAACTTCCCTCCTAGCTTCCTTTAGAATAGAAAAATCATTGGATATTCTTTTTACGGCAGCCATCATAATCATAGATGAGACTTGTTGTCTTCCTACTCTCTTTGTTTTTCCCTTGTAGCTTCTTAATATCATTAAAGCTCTAGTTGCGCAGTGTCTAAATCTTCTTTTCAGAACTTCAGAATTTTCTATTGAATTTCTAGCCACAATTCCAATCTCTTTTGATTTTAATAATTTGAAAGCTCTTAAGACTTGAATTTTCTTTCCTTCTTTACCCTTGAGATAAAAACCATTATCATTTATACTTATTTCTACATCCCTATGTTGCAATTTTGAAATTACGTAGGCCATTGCCCTTGATAAAACGTCATTTACTCTCCTCCCATAAAGTGAATGAAAAACTATCTGCCCATTGAAGTGTTCTATCAGTAATTCATTTTCATTAGGTATGCTTTTTGTGAATTTATATTGATGATAAAAATAATCATAGAGAGCAATTTTTCCTCGGTCATCCACATAAAGATATTTATCAATAAAGTCCAGTATTTCTTTTTTTGAAGATTTATTCTCAAAATGTTCTTTCATTAGTCTTCTAAATCTTTGGATTTCTGAGGCGAGGTCAAAAGATAGAGGAAGTGTTTCTGAAAACCAGGAGGGTACTGTGGGGGCCATGCCTGTTGCACTCTGAACTGAGGCAACCATCCCACGTGCATATTTGAACATATATCTATCTCCTCCTAAAACAAAAACATCTCCTTTTTTTAGTTTCTCAAGAAATGCTTCATCTATGGTCCCTACAACCTGTTCACCCACTTTAACCATCACAGAAGATTCATCGGGGATTGTACCTATGTTTGTCATATAAATTATTCTAGCCATTTTTCCTCTCTTGCCAACCATCCCTGTTTCTTTATCATACCATATTTTGGCATAGACATATCTGTCTTCTAAGGAAATATACTCTCCAGAAAGGTAATCTATTATTTCTTTGAAATTAGTATAAGATAAATTTCTAAATGGCCATGCTTTTTTTACCATTTCAAATAGTTCCTTGATTGGAATAATATCTGAAATTGCTATTCCATAAATTTGTTGGGCTAGAACATCCAAGGCATTTTCTGGAATATGAATTTTGTCTATTTTTCTTTCTATGATATTTTTTAACATTACAGAACATTCAACTAGGTCATCTCTATCTAGAACTATTATTCTTCCTTTTACCGTTTCGTGTAATTTATGCCCAGATCTTCCAAATCTTTGTAGTGTTCTTGCTATTGATTTTGGGGAGCCTAAACAAATAACTAAATCAATATAGCCTATATCTATTCCTAATTCTAAAGAAGTAGACGAAACAACAGTTTTTAGTTCTCCTTTTCTTAGTCTGTCTTCTATATCATGTCTGTGTGTTTTTGATAGTGAACCATGATGCGCGCCTATATTTTCGGAATAATCTTCTGGGTACTTTTCTTTAAAATTATGAACTAATCTTTCGGTGGCTGCCCTCGTGTTGGTAAATATAAGTGTTGTTTTGTGTTTTTGTATTAGGCCATGTAATAAATCATATAGATTTTCATTCATCTCTTCGTGTGTTGTGTTAATTAGATCCGGAACTGGCGATAAAACCTTGAGGTCCATCTTTTTATTAAATTGAACATCTGAAATTATGCAATCTCTGTCTGTCCCTACTAAGAATTTTGCCACTTTATCTAGTGGAGCAATAGATGCGGATAATCCTATTCTTGTTGGGACCTCATTACATAATCTTTCTAGCCTTTCTAAGGAAATAGATAAATATGTCCCTCTTTTGTTTTCAGCTAAGGCATGAATCTCGTCTATAATTACATACCTTACATCTTTTAGTTTTTCTTTGAATTTTATGGTTGAAAGTAAAATTGCTAAGGATTCTGGCGTAGTTATTAGAATATGGGGGGTTTCTTTGAGCATCTTTTGTTTTTGATATGGAGTTGTATCTCCTGTTCTTGATGCTATGTGGATTTTTAGTTTTTTATTTTGTTTTTCTGCTATCTTTTGTATTTCTTCTATTGGTTTTTTTAGGTTTACTTCAATATCCCTTGAAAGAGATTTTAAAGGATTTATGTAAATGCAATATACTTTGTTTTCTAGTAAGTCATTTTCAGCCAGAGTTGTTAATTCATTTATTATTGTGAGTGTAGAGGTTAGGGTTTTTCCAGTCCCCGTTGGTGCAGAAATTAAGGTGTTTTTTTGGTTATGAATGTCTAGTATTCCAAATTTTTGAGGTTCTGAGAAATTTTTAAATTTATATTTAAACCACTCCTTAACTAAGGGATTGAATACCTTGAAAATAGATTCCTCTTTATCTGGGGTTTTTTTGAAAGATATCATAAGGAATTTAGATGAATAGTGAATTTAAAAAGGGTTTGGGATGTACATGACAAGAAAAATATTTCTTAGAATATAAATAATTATAAGATAGATAGTGACTTATTGAATATGAATGAGAGAGATAGGCAGGGGTGTTTAGGGGCGAATTTTAGGGCAAATGTAGAAAATATAATTGTCTTGGCACTTACTTATGATAGTATCCCTCCCAATAGAGTTTATTCTATTTACATGGACAATTTAGTTAAGGTAATAGATGGCGGTAGAGGGCTTGAATGTGGTTTTGTTCCGGTTTTAACATCTGCGAGAACTGAAAAAGATCTTGAAGCTATTTCTTCTGGTTCAGAAAGTTTAAAAAGTGAACCTGCTTATCAGTAATTAATGGCAAGAGTTGCAATTATAGATGAGGACAAGTGTCTCCCAGAGCAGTGTAGCTGGTTATGTTTTGGTGCATGTCCTGTCAATCGGACTGGAAAGGAATGTATTACTAAAGGAAAGAAGGCAGCAATAGATGAAGAACTATGCACTGGTTGTGGAATTTGCCCAAAGAAGTGTCCTTTTGGCGCAATCAATATAGTAAATCTTCCTGAAGAGTTGAAAGAGGAACCTATTCATAAGTTTGGTAAGAATTCATTTAGATTATATCGATTGCCGATTCCTAAAAAAGGAGAGGTTGTAGGCATCTTGGGTAGAAATGGAATTGGTAAGAGTACTGCTTTAGAGATTTTATCTGGAAAATTGATCCCTAACTTGGGAGAGTTTGAGAGTGAGGGAAATTATGATTCTGTTATAGAGAGGTATTCAACTGTTGCTTTAGGAGATTATTTTAGAAAATTGAAGAATAAGGAAATTAAAGTTTCTTATAAACTCCAACGGATTGAATTGATTCCAAAGGTTTTTTCTGGGAAGGTCTATGAAATGATCAAGAAGGTTGATGAGAGGGGCGTGGGTGATGAACTAATTAAAGAGCTAGGTATTGAACATTTGAAAGATAGGAAATTAGATGAGCTAAGTGGGGGAGAGTTGCAGAAAGTTGCGATTATTGCTGCCGCTGCCAAGGATGCTGATTTTTATTTCTTTGATGAGCCAGCAAGTTTTGCTGATGTTACATCTAGGATTAAGATTGCTAAATTGATAAGGGGCTTAAAAGAAATAGGTTCTGTCTTAGTTGTTGAGCATGATTTGGCCACCCTAGATTATATCTCTGATGAAATTCAAATTATTTATGGTTCAGAAGGAGCATATGGTATCGTTTCTCAAAGCAAGGGGGTTAGAAGAGGGATAAATGAGTATTTAGATGGTTATCTGCCGGATGATAATGTCCGATTTAGAGATTATGAAATTGATTTTAAAGAAAAATCTGGGGATAGTGTTTTGAGTAGTGAGGTTTTAGTTGAATTCTCTGAAATGGAAAAAGATTTTGAGAATTTTAGTTTGAAAACAAATTCTGGAAAGATCTATAAGGGAGAAGTATTAACTATTATGGGTGCAAATGGTTTAGGGAAGAGTACATTTTTGAATTTATTGGCTGGAAAAATTAAGCCGGATGTTGGGGATGTTAAAAATTATAATATCTCGTATAAAGAGCAATATCCTTCTGGTGAGTTTGAAGGAACGGTTAGGAATGAACTAATGGCTGTTGCTAAGGGGGAATTTAATTCTGGCTGGTATAAACAAAATATCTTGGAGAAATTAAATTTGAGTAAAGTTATTGACAATAAAATTAGTGATTTATCTGGAGGAGAGTTGCAGAAGTTCCATGTTGCTTTATGTTTATCTCGTGAAGCAGATATTTATGCATTGGATGAACCTAGTGCTTTTGTAGATGTAGAGGATAGGTTGAAGGTTGCAGAAGTAATCAAAGAATTTGTGATTAAAAAAGAGAAGTGCGCCATTGTTGTAGATCATGATGTTCAGTTTGTAGATTATCTAGGAGATAGGATGTTAGTGTTTTTAGGGGAGCCTGCTGTTAAAGGTTTTGTTGAAGGTCCTCTTTCTAAGAGAGAGGGCATGAATAAAGTACTGGAAATGTTAGACATTACGTATAGGAAAGATATTTCTTCCCATAGGCCAAGAATAAATAAACCTGGTTCAACTTTAGATAGTGAGCAGAGAAAGAAAAAAGAATTCTATTATAATTAGTTTCCAGTTGAGCCGAAGCCGCCTTCTCCCCTTTCAGAATTATCAAGTTCATCTACTTCTTGGATTTCAGGAGTTTCATGTTTTGCTATAATTATTTGAGCTACCCTGTCATGTTTATTAACTTTAAATGGCTCGCTATTGTGATTCATTAGTATTACTCCTACTTCACCACGGTATCCGGAATCAATAGTTCCAGGTGTATTGAGAACAGTAATTTTATTTTTTAAAGCTAACCCAGATCTCGGTCGGATCTGTGCTTCAAAACCAAGTGGGATTTGCATTTGTAATCCAGTTTTTATCAGTTTATGATCCCCTGGAAGAATTGCGGTTTCTTCTATGGAATAAAGATCCATTCCTGCGTCTCCAAGTTTCGCATATTTTGGTATTATTGCGTTTTCATGGATTTTTTTGAATTTAATTTTCATTTTTATCCTCCGCAAGACCCCTCATAGTGATTACAATCCGGGTTTGGACATTGATAACAGCTAGGGGCGGTACGAATCATTGCAGTTCCACAGGTACACATCTTTCCACTGGATGTATCGGATTTTTTACCCTTACCATTCTCATCACTTTCTTCTAATAGCTTCATTATTGGATCTTGTTCTTCTTTAAATCCTCCAAGTTTTGGATTTTCCAATACTTGGTCTACATCCCATTGGTCAATTTTCCCCATTGCATTTGTTTCAAACGCCCCATTATGGAATCCTCTTAAACCTTTTATGAATTCTTCCATGTCTGCGTCTACATTCATATTTGCGTATTCTAGCTTCCCTAAATAATGAAGTCCTAACCATCTTCCGATTACCGCCGATATGGATTTTGCTTCTTTAATCTCTGGATGATCTACAAATCCAGAGGGTTCAAAAGATTCCCTAGCCAAATCTCCCACTATTTTTTCTAGTGGTCGTCCGTATTGGAGCTGTCTAGAGATAGATACTCCTTTTTCAGCCAGTAATAAATGCATTGCAGATTTTTTTTCATAGAGTGCGTTTATGAAAACTTCTGCAGGAGTCCCATCTTCGTACTCCTTAACATTCACATGTATTTTTGGGCTGTCTAAGATTCTAAAATGGGTGCAATATGATCCTCCAGTTATAGGATCTGCTTTTATTGGTGTGGGCCTTTTCTCTCCACGCCTTAGGAAAGAAGGGTCTCTCTCTTTTCTTTCCTCATATTTAAGAACAGAAATTGGTTTCCCTTTATCTCTAAATACGGTGATGGCCTTTAACCCAATATCATTCCCGAGCATAAATGCATCGTAAATCTCCTTTACGGTTGTACCCTCGGGTGCATTCATTGTTTTAGATATTGCCCCGGATATAAATGGCTGTGCAGCCGCCACCATCCTTAAATGAGATTCCAAGGCGAGTGTCCTCCCCTCATTTGTAGGGGAAAATGCGGTATCAAATACAGGATAATGATCTGGAGAGAGATGAGGTGCCCCAACAACAGTTTTTTTACGAGCGATGTATTTTCCTATTTGTTCTATATGGTCTGGCTCGTATCCTAGATTCTTTAGTGCGTTAGGAACCTCATTAACTGTGAGTTCTAGTGAACCTCCTCCTGCTAGGCTTTTTGTTATTGTCAATCCTGGTGCAGGCTCAATTCCAGTAGTATCACAACCCATGGCAAAGGCTGTTGTCCCGGTAGGAGCTAGGACTGTATGTTGAGCATTTCTGAACCCGTGTTCTTCTCCCAGTGTAATTACTTCCTCCCATAATGTGTATGCAGCATCTTTTAATCCTGCATCCCCAACTAAATCCCATGCTATATTATCTACTGCGGCTTGATTCCCACTCATAACATTTAGGAAAGGCTTTTTGTTCACTTCGTAATGTAAAAATGTGCCCATCCCATCAGCTAACTCTGTAGAGGTTTTTGCTGCCTGCCCAGCAACTACTGCAGTTACTGCACCGGTTAGTGCTCTTGCTTCATCAGAATCATAAGAAAGGCCTTTTCTCATTATTAGGGCGCCTAAATTTGAGTATCCTAGCCCAGTTGTTCCGAATTGTGGGCTGAGTCTTGCAATCTTTTCCGTAGGATATGATGCGGCATAGTTTGCAATATCTTGTGCAAAATATATGACCCTGGCCGCCATCTTAAGTTTATCAACATCTAGATTTCCTTCCTTATCCGAAAATCTTAGTAAATTTAGTGAGGCTAGATTACAAGATGTATCGTTAAACCACATATATTCCGAACAAGGATTGGATGAGTCTATTGTTCCAGAGTTAGGGCAAGTGTTTCCTTCTTGGATTTTATCTTTATATTGGATTCCTGGGTCCCCGATACGCCATGCACCGAATGCTATTTCCTGCAACATTCTTTCTGCAGATATTTCGTCGACTACTTCTCCGGTTTTTACAGAAACTAGTTGTACATTCCCCCCACTTTCTGCCTTTCCGAATGTGTCTCGGCTTATTCTTATTGAATAGTTTGTATTTTGACCTGCAACAGTAGACCAGGCCTCTCCATCCATGGATCCATCATATCCTTGTTGTGTTAAAATTAATGCCTTTTTGTCTTCTCCTCTTTTAAATCTAACAAAATCCATTACATCTGGATGCTGCTCATCTATTGTCGTCATCCTTGCAGCCCTTCTTGTTTTCCCCCCAGATTTTATTATTCCTGCAGATCTATCAAATTGTTTGTAAAAACTTAGTGCGCCAGATGAAACTCCCCCTCCTGCCAATGGTGCTCCTCTCTCTCTTAGCTCCACATTTCCACCGATACCAGAGCCTCTTTCAAAGACTTTTCCTTCGGTCCAGTAATGCTCCAATATTTCTTCTAAATCATCTCCTGGGGTAGATATAAAACATGCATGAAGTTGTGGCCTTACCCATTCTCCTGCAACGTTCTCGACTATCTCCTTTGTTTCGGGATCTATGTAAAAATTAGTCTTGTTAGATCCCCCAATTCCATATGTTTCGTGAATTCCCGCGTTAAAATAGACTGGGGAATTGAATGAGGCCATTTGGTTTATCTGAAGGAAATTTAATTCCTCTTCGAAAATTCTCGCTTGTTCGGGTGTTGAAAAATAGCCAAGTTTTTGTCCCCATTCTGCGAAGAAATGGGAAACTCTTGAAAATAATTGTATTGGGCTGCTCTCAATACCTGCAGGCATTGCTTCTTTCCAATCTTCTCTGTCTTCATAAAATTTAGACCCCGCAGGAATTTTTTCTTTCCAGGCATCCTTATCAGGTTTTAGAAGGTATTTGCTACCGACTATATTTGCAGATCCATCTGTCCACGTCTCTGGGACATAAACCTTCATCCTATCAATCCTTTCTTCACTATGGATGGTAATCTCTCTGTGTTCGTAAGGTCCAACGGTATCGAAAGGATTTTCTCCTTCTTTAGTAAAATATCTATCTAGTGTTAGTCCTTTTGGGGATTCAGGATATTCATGGAAGGCTGGACCCAAATCCAATCTTTTTAGAACTCTTTCTCCGGTTTTGGAACCTACCCATGGAAGTCTGGGTATTTTTGAGCGATCCAACCCCTCTTGATCGGCGATATCAGAAACCTCTGCTTCGGTTAAGTGATACTTTGGATTATATTCCACCCTCTCTGTAAGTTCTGCTTCCCCCATTTTAATCTCCTTTCTTTAGGCTCCTAATAATTTCTTCAAATGATTTTAAATCCGTGAAATCCTTATATACAGATGCAAATCTTACGTATGCGACTTTATCTAGATCCATTAATTTGTCCATCACTAACTCACCAATAACTTTTGAATGTATTTCTGGAGTATCATTGCTTCTTAATTCTGTTTCAATTTCCATTAGTGCTTGATCAATTTGTTCTGATGTTACTGGGCGCTTTTCGCATGCTTTCAGAAAACCTCTTGAAACTTTTTCTTTATCAAATTTTTCTCTTTCCCCAGACTTTTTTACAACCCTTAAATCTGTTGTTTCAACTCTTTCGTAAGTTGTGAATCTCTTCTCACATTTAAGGCATTCACGTCTTCTTCTAATTCCCTCTCCGCTTGAAATTCGCTTATCTATAACCTTCAAAGCAGCATTTCCACAAAATGGACATCTCATTTTTAACACAATATATTGTGTATTCTTTTAGTTATAGCCACAATATCTAGTGGTTTGGGATAAATCCATATATAAATATTTAGTAAGTTTAATCTATATAATTTGAAAAAGGGCATCAAAAAAGTTAGTTTTAAAAATACTTTGTTACTCTACCATAAAGCAATGTCAGCATACTTTAGAGATTATATTGATGTCCGGGAAGAGGATGAAGTACAGAATGGTCCGAGGATAGCGGAGAATAGATACTTTAAACTTATAGAGGCCTTTTTTGAAGAGCAAGGCCTTACTCCCCCACGGCCCTTGGGGTTATGAACATAGGGGAACCAATGGTCTTGAGATGATTTATCAATCTGAAGAGTGTGGCAGAGTAGCGGTACATGTTAGCGGAACTCATTTAGGGAATGTTGGAGAGAGAAGAAGTAAGGTTCGGTTTTCCACCCATATAAAATTTGATCCAAATGTTAGACAACCCTGGAGACATATATTAAGTTCTCAGGGTGGATTTTTAGCAGGAATTGGAGATTTAGAAAAAAAAATAAAAAGTTAATTTTCGTCTTCATCGTCAGTAAATTCATTTTCTATGTAACTTTTATCGTCTTCACTTAGTTCAGAATCCTCTTTTTCCGTTGGTTCTTCGGGAGTCTCATTCTCAGTTTCTTCTAAATTTTCAAATCCTTCTTCAAACATTAGGGAAACACCTCCGATTTTTATGTTTTAATATGGTTCTATTTAAAGTTTATGCAAATAAAATAAAAAAATTAAGAATTCTTCCAGGAAATATCTAAAAGATTCTCCATTGCATTTGCGAAGTAGGGAGTATTTACCCAAATCCCTATATCATATGTCGGATGTACTTCGTTGTCATGCATCATCATAAACATTATTTCATTGCTGTCAACTACACAAAATCTTGCATCAATATCTTTGATGTGTTTTACTTGTGCAATCTTAGAAATATGTTTTAATGCTTCTTTGTTTTCTTCTGACTCTGGTGCGGCAATTCTAATATTTACACCTTTCTTGGCCAATTTTGATAATTGGGGAGAGAGAGTGTCTAATTTTCTTAAAACGCCTTTAGATGTAGTCACGATTGTTACGGATTTACTTGCTTTCTTCACCATAGTCTCTAGATGTGAATAAATATTATGTCTTCCTCGAATCGCTCCAGATAAATCTGCTGGTTCGACAAACTCAATACCGTTTTTGAATAGAGAGTTTAGCTCAAGGATAACATCTGTAGAATTTAATTCTTTTAATTTAAGTATATTTCTATCGGCATCATCTCTTATTGTTTTCTTAACCCGCTCAACTACTTCTTTTGGTTCTACTGCTAGGTATTTTATTGGCTTACCTACTTTCATTACCACAAACCCTTTTTTCTCTAAGGATTCTAGTACATCGTATGCTCTTGATCTTGGAACATCACCAATATCAGATAGCTCTCCTGCCGTAGAAACTCCTCTAGAGAGTAAAGCAGTCCATATTCTTACTTCATATAAATTTAATCCGAAAAATTGTCTTAATTTGCTTAGGAAATCTTCTTTGATGATCATGTTAATTATCCCCCTCTTTTTTTTCACTACTTTTGAAATAGTAAATTTGTTATTCACTATGTAGCGAACCTGAACTATTAGTTAATAGTAATATATCGACTATATAAAGATTGTTGTTGTTTAGGATTTATTTTGTTTGCTCTCTGTAAAATTTCTTTATTCTATCTATGGTATCGACGTCATTAAAGCCCAAATCATTTCTTATTTTCATGACTCTTGGGAATCTTAGTGCGAATCCCGAGGAATATGTTGGAGATTTTTGTACTTCATCGTAAGCTATTTCAAAAATTAATTTTGGTTTTAGGGTTACATACTTTCCTTTTTGTTCTTTAATTAGAGGTTTTAGAGTCTTTGTTATGTTTGCGTAAGTTAGATCAGTATTTATTTCTGAGATCCCTGTTGAAACTCTTCCCATGATTAATAACTCATTTTTATCTCTGCATGCAACTGTAAATGAGGATAACCATTTTGCTCTTTTTCCTTCTCCCCATGTCGCGCCAACAATTATTAGGTCCAGTGTCTCTTTTACTGGTTTTATTTTCATCCAACCTCCAACACGTCTTCCTGGGACGTATCTGGCTTTTAGATTTTTAATCATAATTCCTTCATTTCCTTTTTTTAGCGATTCTTTGTAGAATTTATCTAACTCTTTTTCTGATGAGGTTGCTAGTTTTTTTGTTAGAACAATTTTTGTTTTTTCTTGTTTTATTATTTTTTCTAGAATTTTTCTTCGGTCTTCTTGGGTTCTATCTATTAGTATTTCATTGTCTTTTAGTATTATATCGAAAACGTTTATTTCTACTGGGAGTTCCTCTGATTTTTTTTCTATATTGTATTTCCTTCTTATTCTCATGGAGATATTCTGGAATGGAAGATATTTTTTTGTTTTTGGATCAAACCCAACTAATTCTGAGTCTAGAATACAGATTTTTGCTTTTATATTTGATTTAATTGTTGGCATGATTTCTTTGAATTGTTTTGTTACATTTTCTAGTCTTCTAGTGTATAGCTTTATTTCATCTCCATTTTTGTGGATTTGTAATCTGAAGCCATCTAATTTGTATTCTAGTAGTGCAGGTCTCCCTAAATGATCAAATGCATTTTCTGGAGTTTCTGCTTTTATTGCTAGCATTGGGTTTACTGGCTTGCCCACTTTCATTGAAAGCTTTTTTAGATTATGATTTTTAGCTGCTATTGCGACTTCCGCATAATCATTTGTTAGATTGAATGCGTGTTCAACTTTGAAAACTAGCTCATTGTATATCTCTCTTGGCTTTTCTGATTCGAGAAGTTTTAATTTTAGATCTATTTCTTTTAATTTTGTTATTTTCTTTGCTTTTATTTTTATATTTTCATCATTAATTCCTTTTACTCTAGGGAGGAATGCCCATACGATTGCATCTCTTATTACTCCCTCTTTTACTCCTATTCTTAGGTCTTCTATTACTGTTCTTGCTATGAACCTTGCTTCTTCCGGAGTTGCAGAGGTCAATAGTTCTGTTATTAGGTTAATTTTTTTAGAAACTGTTCCCTTTCCTTCAAGAGTTGCTAATTTTTGTATGTTTTCAAAAACTTTTGTTATTGTGAGTTTTTTTGAAAATAGGGTTGTTTGTTTCCTTGTTTTTATTAGATCTTCAACTACCGTTCCCAGGTCCCCTTTTTTGGCCCATTCTTTTTCTATTTTTTCTGGTGAAACTCCTGTTGCGGAATTTATTGCTTTGAGCATTAATCTTGAAGAAATTCCAACCTTGCTTTCATCCCATTTTGGGAATACTCTTCCTTCCAGTAAGAAAATTACCGTTTCTAATTTATCTTCTGGGGTTTTTTTCAGTAATTCAGAGACTATTTTTGTTTTTTCTAGTCTCTTAGTTGTTTTTTCTAGTTTCTGATAATAGTTTACTAGTTTTGAGTAATCCATAGGAATGTTTTGTTGGAGAAAATTATAAAGGTTTTGGTAGAAAAGTTTAATAATAAATTTATTAAGTTTATATTATGGGGAGAAAGAATATTTATTTTGGAGTTAAAGTAATTATTGTTATACTGGTTGTATTCCTCTTTATTTGGGTTATACGTATTTTTTCAGATAGGCATTTAGATGATATATCTCCTGGAATTGAATGTGATATTGAGCTTATTGAAAAATCAGATATTTTGTTTGTTATTCCGAAATATAGTAATCAATCAATTTCGGATAATATGAGTTGGTGCGAGAATGTTTTGGAATTTGATAAGGAATTGGCCATGCACGGGGTATACCATACTTACGAGGAATTCTTAGAGGGAAGATCTAAAGAATATTTGAATGAAGGAATAAATATATTTGAAGAGTGTTTTGGTTTTGAGCCTGAATCTTTTAAAGCCCCGCAGATGGAGTTATCTAGAGAAAATAAGAAAATAATAAGGGAAAGAATAAAAATTGTAGGAAAAATAAATCAGATATTTCATAAAACATATCATTGTGAAGATACAGGAATTCTTTCTAATAGGTTTATAGATATTTTCTAGTGGAAAACGTTTATAATTGTATCATCATACAGTAGTTACAAAATAGAAATGTTTATAAATTGTCTATATTCGAGGTCAACATGGCAGAAGGATTAGTAAGATTATTAGAAGATTTGGAAAATAAAATGCCCGCACATAGTATGGGTCCTAGAAGGGGATTTGCAGAATTACTGGGATTATCTGAATCAGAGAGATTATTTGTTGCACATGGGGTTTCAGAGACTATTTTGCCTTCTAGTTATAGGACAAAATTCAGGAGAGGTATGAAAGCTTTTATGCAGCAAATTGATATTGCCTTAGATAAACCACGAATTATCACTCCGTGGGATTTAATGAAGGCTTCTTGGACTGGCAAAAATTTTAAGGAGAAAATTGGAAAGGCCAATGCTATGATGGGAAATGTTAAAATTATTGATATAAGGGACCATTATTTCCCAGAGAGTGTCTTTGATATTATCCATTCTAAGTTTACAGGATCCGGCGCAGAAGTACCTAGAAAGAAATTGCCAGGCAAAGTTACTAGATTTATTTCATCCCAATTGAGAAGGTTTGAGATTGAATATAATAGTTCATTGAGTGAGGCAAAACATGCGGAAAGGGCTGTAGCTTCAGGCAAGGGAGATGTATATCCAGATATGGTTAGAGAAATGGAAAGATATAATTCTAAAAGGGCCCCTCTTTTTTTAGAAGCTGGATTAGCAGTAAAATCATTAACATTTGATCTTAGAAATTTACTCTTAGATGATTTTCATGATGAAAGAGTTAAGAGAGTTCTAACGGGAGAAGAGCACAAAGAAAGAGTTAGATTGTCTGGTTTTCCTAGTAGTGGTCTGACTTCTTTTGTTAAATCCTATCCGGTTAGGAAGGATATGGCGGCAGTTAAGAAATTTCATCTAAAAGATAAAGAAGATGAACTTTTAGAGGGAATTTATTTACCATTGGCATTAAGATTGTATGCTTTAAATTTGCAAAGAAGTTTAGAAGGGGTTCCGGAAGATGAAAGTAGGGCATTGCAAATACTAAAAAGGGTTGAGTTTGAAGATTTTGTGAATAATGGAGAATTTAGGAAATATGTTGAGAGATTAGGAGGGAAGGAAGATTTATTTTCTAGAGTTGGGAAAAGAATTGGTTCTCTTTCTGCAGAAGATGAAGATATAAGTTTAGAGTATCTTTCTTTATTTAGAAATCCGGACAATAGAACTTGCGAAAGGATTGTCAAGTATTCGAGAGAAGGATTCATAGATTTATGGAAAAATGCTTTTGTAGGGGATTGGGGTTTTGAACTCCTTGGAGGTTTAGATAACCTTGATGATGTTTTAGAAGATGATTTGAAGATTAATATTCTTGCTTCTCAGAAAGATAGCTCCCTAATAGATCTTTTGAGAGACTCTGGTTTTAGACAGTATTTCACTTCCAGAGGTTCAAGCAAGATAGATTATGCCCTATTGGGCAGGTTAAGAGAGTTAGATTCTGTATTTTTTGAGAGGGTGTACCCGAAAATTGGTTCGGATGATAATCAATTCCTAACCAATATTGTTGATTTGGTTGCAAATACAGATTATGATTTTTCTGATGTATCCATTAATAGGGGAGTGAAACATTTTTTAGGCGATGTTAAAGGGTACTCGGAGGATGAAAGGGAATCACTAAGTTTTGTTTTAAGTAATTTTGATCTAGCATCAAGAGCATTGGAATACGGCTTAACTCCATTTCCTGGAGATGGAATAGAGTTAGAAGATAAAATTGGATTTTCAAATTGGGTCTTGGAAAACTCTGGAGTTTTGGAAGATGTGACCCATTATGAAGTTATAGAACCTTATTTAGGAGATTCTAAGAGTGAATTATTGAAAGAATCTTTAATTGGATTATCAAGGGGGCATGGGAGAGAATTTGCTAGAGTCTGTTTGAATAAATTTAGGGGCATGGATGTTCATCCATTGATTAGAATCTCGAGTTTACTTGCAGAATCAAAATCTCCAAAAAAATTATGTAGGAAAAGAGAGTATGTATTTTCTTTAGAACATTTAGCACTAACTTTAAGCGATTTCGAGTGGGGGAAATTTAGTTCCGAGGTATTAGAAGATGGAGATAGCACTACCGATTATGAGGCATTATATCTAAAAAGAAATGCTTTGTTGGAAAAGAGATCAGAGAGTGTTAGAAATGAAAAGGTTGGAAAAACTTCTGACTTAAGGGAATTATATCATCAATTTAGAGGTAGTGGGCATGAAAGTTTAGTGGATAGATTGATGAGATTAAGAATTACAGATATTAGTAGAAAAGCTGCAGAGGGAATTGGAAGATATTTATTGAGAGGACAGATGAAATTAGCTGAGAAAATTATTGAAGGTGTGGAAGAAGGAATCTTTGGGAATAAGGGGGCAGAAGAAATCGTAAGGAATTACCATGACGATTTAGATATAGATGATATCCCCTTGAGCGAATTTATTGAAAAAGAATATGTGGGGAAAAGATCTGACGAAAAGATCGGTGTCCGGCAGGTCGAGACTTGGAGTTATAGCTTCACACCAAGTGCAGAAAGAGATTTTGATGGTTTGGAAGAGGGCGTGATAAAAAATAAGCTTGTCGCCCAATTAGATGGATTAAGAAGGGATCCATTTGCTGGAAAAAGATTAAGGAATCACTTTACGGGATATAGGAGTGCTAGGGTCGAGCATCTTAGATTAATTTATGAGATAAGGCCAGAGGGAAGAGACAGGGGAAAGGTTTTGGTACATAGAATCGGCCATAGGGGAGGAGTATATGATAAAAAGATTTAAAAATCCATAACTCTAGAATTAGTTCTAATGAATATCGATAAGGCAATTAAAGAAAGAAGAAGTATAAGGAATTTTAAGAAAAAGGATGTTTCTTGGAATAAAATTCATGAGATTCTAGAAAGTTGTATTTACGCCCCTTGTGCAGGAGGGATTCAGAATTGGAAGCTTATTGTTGTGAAGAATAAAGGTCAATTAAATCAAATTTGTTTTAATCAAGAGGCAGTTGTTAAGGCCGATTTTTTGGTAGCAGTTTGCGGAGATAATGAAGATTTAAAAAGACATTATAAGGATAGATGGGATATTTTCTCTATTCAGAATACTTCTTCTGCAATTCAAAATATGATGTTAAAAGCTCACTCTATGAAGATTGGTAGTTGTTGGATTGGAGTTTATAGGGAACCTGAATTGAAAACTTTATTTAAAATTCCTGATGAGGTAGATGTTCATGCCGTTTTAGCCTTTGGTTATTCAGATGAAAAACCAGAAATTCCTTTGAGAGCTAGTTTGAATAATATTATTGGTTATGATACATATGGCAATAATAGTAAAGATAGTTTACCTTTGATAAAAAAGTAATTCTTTTAAAAAAACAAAGGGGGAAAAGAGAAAAAAGAAGATCTTATATCACCTCTCTTTCCCCGGAAGTTGTAAGTGTCGATCAATTCTTATTGGGGGTTAAAGAATGCGAAGACCGATCACTTGACTATGTCAATTCCGAATTCTGTACGCATAGATTCGGCTCTTTCGACTTGTTCTTGTGCCCTATCAACTTTTCCAAGGATGTATGGAGACTTTACTCCGGTTATTATTGTCATCACTCTTAGTTTTCCTTCCATGCCATCTTCAATCCTTGCTCCCCAGATTACATTTGCATCTGGATCAAGTTGATTTGTTATTGTGGACCCAATTTGGTCAATTTCTTCTAATAATAGGTCGTTTCCACCAGTTATATGTATTAAGGCACCAGTTGCGCCATCATAGTTAACATCTAATAATGGGTTTGTTAGTGCTCTCTTAACTGCTTCCTCGACTCTTCTTTCAGATGTTGATTCTCCAATTCCCATTGCAGAAACTCCTCCAGAGGTCATTATTGCCCTTACATCTGCATAGTCTAGATTAACTAAACTTGGAATTGCGATTGTTTCTACGATTCCTTTAATCATTGTGGAAAGTAGTTCGTTAGCAACTGCAAATGCTTGTCTCAATGGCAGATTTCCTGCAATTTTAACCAATCTATTATTATCGATAACAATTACTGTATCTGAAACCTGTCTTAGTTGTTGCAGACCGAATTCAGCCTTGTCAACTCTTGCCTTCTCAATTTCGAAAGGCATTGTAACTGTCCCTATTACTATTGCACCCATTTCTTTTGCGATTTGTGCAATTACTGGGGCAGATCCAGTTCCAGTTCCTCCACCCATTCCAGAACAAACAAATACCATGTCTGCACCTTTTAGGGCATCTTTCAATTCATTTATAGATTCTTTAGCTGATTCTCTTCCTTTTTCTATGAAGCCACCACAGCCCAATCCTCTTGTTAAGTCCCGTCCGATTAGTATCTTTCTGTCAGCAGATGAAATATCCAGGTGCTGTTTATCTGTATTTACAGCTACAACCTCTGCACCAGAAATTCCTTTTTTGTATAGCCATGAAACAATATTGTTTCCTGCTCCACCTGCGCCAATAACCTTTATGTTGGCTTGGCCGACTTCAATGTCCGTTATGTCGTTTGCGTCTGAGTTTTTTAATGCGTCTTGTATAATAAATTCCATTTTTTTTCTTTTTCCCCCGTGAGTCCTTTTATTGCTTTTTATTACAACAATCTTTATATATTCGAAAGTGTAATCTTTCCTTAGAAAAAGCTTATAACGCCAACATGATAAGTTTTTTTGAGATAACCCTAAGTAACATATAAGTTACAGAACGTGTATTTCACTTTCAGAGCGCCAACCTTGAAGTGTGAAATTGTTTAACCCTAGTTCTTTATTTAAGGAATTCATATATAAATGTTATTAGAGTGAGATATATATTTTTTAGTAGGTATGTTAGAAAAATTTATAAGCTTGGTTTCACTTCTTTGTTTAAAATGAATGATCTTGTTCGAAGTGACTATAATGTTTCTACGAGGGGAATTTTATCTCAGAGTATAGGGCCATATCTTCCCATTAGCATACGAGGCATGATTCTAAGATGGTATGAACATTTTACAGAGGTTATTGGAGACCCAGAGATAAATAGTAGGATTTCGGATATCACTGGAGATGGTTTTGATGCAATTGATAGATTCGCTCAGAAATATCTTGAGCCTTTCAATAAAGATTATCCAAAACTTCAGGAGGCTGCACAGGCGATTGAAAGGGGAGGAAGAAGGAGAGATGTTTTTACCGCAGATCTTGCTATGGCAGTTATGAGATTAAGTTTCGGGGAAGTCAAACTTAGGGATAAGTTGGGATTAAATGATTAGCTTTTTATACTAGTTTTGTTATTTTTCGTTATGGCTGTTGGGGACAAGGTTAAAGTTAAGACAAAAGATAAGGAATTTGTTGGAGTATTGATGCCGGATTCTATTAATAATAAATTAGTCTTAAAGTTGGATACAGGATATAATATTGGAATTGATAAGAAAAAGGTTAAAAGCACTAGAGTTTTAGAAAAGGCTAAGGTGAAAAAAGAAGTTTCTAAGAAAGTGAAGCAAAATTCTAAGTTACCTGCAATTAGCATCCTACATACTGGGGGGACTATAGCTAGCAAGGTTGATTATGAGACTGGAGGGGTTATTTCTAGATTTACCCCTGAAGAAATTTTAGAGAACGTTCCAGAATTGAAGAAAATTGCCAATATTAAGGCTAGCTTGATTAGCAACATATTTTCAGAGGATATGTCATTTAAGGAGTATAATAAATTAGCAAAGGAAATTGAAAAAGAGGTTAAGAAAGGGGTTAAGGGAATAATTATTACCCATGGCACAGATACATTGCATTATTCTAGTGCTGCGATGTCGTTTATGTTAGAGAATTTACAAGTCCCTGTAGTTTTTGTTGGGGCGCAAAGAAGTTCGGATAGAGGGAGTTCTGATGCTAGTATGAATTTAATATGTGCGGCACAATTTATTAGTAAGACAAATTATGCTGGAGTCTGCATTTGTATGCATAAATCAATGGATGATGATTCTTGTTTAATTTTGCCCGGAGTTAAGGCTAGGAAATTACATAGCTCAAGGAGAGATGCGTTTAAGGTTGTAAATGATGTTCCTATTTTAGAAATTAATAAAAAAGGAGATATTTTAGATGGAAAAAGTAAATTTGACCACAGGGTAGAAAGATTTGAGGTTAAATTATTGAAAGAAAACCTAAAGATTGGTATTTTGAAGTCACATCCAAATATGAGTACTAGCGAGATTTTAAATTATTCTAAATTTGATGGTTTAATTTTAGAGGGAACTGGATTGGGGCATTTTCCTATTAATAATAAGGGAATTTTGGCTGCCATTAAAAAATTAAGTAAAGAGATTCCGATGGTTATGACTTCACAGGCTATTTTTGGTCGGGTTAATATGAATGTTTATGCAAATGGGAGAGAGATCCAGGAGTTTGTTATTTCTGGAGAGGATATGTTGTCAGAGGTAGCTTTGATTAAGTTGGCTTATTTGTTAAGCAATTACAAAAAAGATGTTAAAGGGTTGATTGGTAAGGACCTTAGAGGAGAGATTAACTCTAGAATTAGTGATGAATTTCTTTGAAGCCATAGACATGTTTAAATATATGAAGTTCTAGAATTTCGTTATGAGGTATAAGATTGGTTTATTGGTCTTTGTTTTTTTAAGTATTTTTATCTCTGGATGCGTAGAGGAATTTGTCCCCCTTAATGATGAAGGATCTACTCTAGAAGGAATTGATAAAATAATTGATGCCAATAATAGGTTTGCTTTTGATATGTACTCTGAGCTCTCTAGCAATGAAAATTTGTTTTTTTCCCCTTATAGTATTTCTAGTGCGTTGGGAATGGTTTATGAAGGCGCTAGGGGAGAAACTGCTTCAGAGATAAGAGAAGTTTTTTATTTTCCAGAAGATGATGTTGAGAGGAGATCTTCTTTCGCTGCAGTTTATAATCAAATTAATAAGGCAGATAAAAAATATAAATTGAGTACTGCCAATGCGTTGTGGGCTCAGCAAGATTATGTTTTTTTGGATGAATATTTTGAAGTTGTCGAGCAAAACTATGGTGGAAAGGTTACTAATTTAGATTTTAAGTCTAATACAGAAGAATCTAGGGTTATAATAAATGATTGGGTTGAGGGAAAAACGAATGGTAAAATTAAAGATCTTATCTCTTATTTGGACCCTCTGACTAGACTTGTCCTTACAAATGCAGTTTATTTCAAGGGAGATTGGGTTTATGAATTTGACAAGGGAGATACTATGGAGTCTAGTTTTATGTTAAGTAGTGGTCAAGATGTTATTGTAGATATGATGTTCTTGGATAATGATGATGCAACATTTAATTATTTGGATAGGGAAGAACTCCAGATTCTAGAGATGCCCTATAAAGGAGAAGAAATCTCTATGCTTATCTTATTACCCAAGGGAGATATTGCAGAATTAGAGTCAGAATTTAGTTATGATAAACTGAATGAATGGAAAGAAAATATGTTTAAGCAAGAGGTAATTATTTATGTGCCCAAATTCACGTTTGAAACGAAATATACTGGTATGGGGGATACTTTAATTGAGATGGGAATGCCTAGCGCTTTTGATTATAATGTTGCAGATTTTTCAGGAATGACAGGAAAAAGAGATCTATATATTAGTCAGGTAATCCATCAGGCTTTTGTTGATGTGAATGAAGAGGGTACTGAAGCGGCTGCTGCGACTGCGGTTGTAATGGAGGCAATGAGTGCGGGACCTTCTAATGTATTTAAGGCAGATCATCCTTTTATTTTTATTATCCAAGAGGGAGAGGCAGGAAATATATTATTTATTGGAAAGGTAGAGAATCCTATTGCTTAATGTTACCACTTCTAAATAGAAATATTTATATATTGTGAATGTGTTGGTAGATTAAGATGAATACTCCAAAAAGATGGCAAACTGGCCTAGTATCTTTGCTTTTTGCAGGGTGTTCTGCGTTGTCTGGTTGTGGACCTAAAAGTGATGAAAACTTTACTGGAACTATATTTGGCAGGCCAAGTTTGGAGCAGTGGGATTCTTATTTGACTAATGATGGTTTCTTGGATAGTAATGAGATAAAGAAAATGGCTAATATTTATTTTGGAGAGCATGCACATGGATTCTCAACTGGAAACCCCCATGAGCCGATTCCTGAGGGAGAGTATACCCTGAAAGAAGTTGGTCCAAGAAAGGGTTATGATTATGAAATTAGTATTAATTGGAGAGGGGACGAATATAGATTCTATGGAAAAGGTGATTTGAGCGAAGCTAGATTAGAAAAATATGAACCTAAAGATAATTAGTATAGTGCTTCTAAATTTTTCCAAGTTGGATTATTAGTATCGAATCCTCCCCTTATCCAAACCGGATCTCCTGGGTTTCCACGATTGTAAATTGAATCAAGTTCTGCTGGGGCAAATGTTCTTCCACCGGTCACTAATGTTGTATCTGAAGGTGCGATTATTTCTAGTAGTGCATGGCCAAATCTCTCTCTCACAATTGAATCCGGATTTGTAGGCGTGGCATAGTGTGTTTCTTTAGTTCCGATTAAACCTAGATTTGAAACCTGAATACTATCTAATAGTGTTGTATCCCTTTCTGCTAGCACCCTTAGTGTCGCTATGGTCAGTCCAGTATATTCTCGACATACTGCATCTGGAAATGTTCCATCGAAGAAAGAGCTTAAGGGAATTACTCTTGTTGAATCTGCATAGAGGCTATTTTCCAATTGTCTTCTTGCACTTCTACCTAAGCCTGTTCTTGTAGTATCATATGGGACTGTGGCCTTCCAAGAAACGGAATCTATATCTGCCACTGCTTCTGCGAAGGATAAACTATCTGTTGTTGCACTATCGAAAGCAGCAATTCCTTGTTTTATTTCATTGACTAGGTTTGGGAAATCTAAAACTAATGAATCTACCCTATTAACTGCCACAATTGAATCTCCCCTCCAAGAGGTAGATTGCCCAACTTTTAGTGTGTCTAGTGGCATTGAAGTTATTAGTGAATCTTGCTTATTGCTTTGAGTTTGCCTTCCATCTGGATCGTGATAATTTAGAGGGTTATTATTTACGTAAGCATAATAATTCGCTTCCACTCTTGCGGGATCTGTTGAAATGAACCTTCCTAGATTTGGATCGTAGTTTCTAGCGATAAAATTATAATTCTCTGATTCGTCTTTTTCTTTTCCTGAAAAACTATATCTTATTCCGGTGTTTATTACTTTTTGTCCGAATGGGAGAAATTTCGATTCATCTGCGGGATTTCCTTCTTGATTTGTCGTAAGTCGATTGTTTTTTTGTAAATCTTGGTGTACATAATTTATATCTCCATTTATTCTGGCTATTAATGCTCCGTTTGCATAAACATATTTCCTAACGCCAGGGGTTATTGGAAGGGACTTATTTAATGTTATGTTTGCCATAAGTGCCGCTGTTGGCAAGGTATTATTTATTTTTGTTGCATTCAGAGTTTGATTTATTGGAGTAGTATTTGTTGTTCCGTTTGGAGTTAGAGTTGGAATTAAGTTTATTTCTGGTTCGTTTGTTAGTGTTGGTTTGATTTCTGGTTTGATTTCTGTTGGAGTAGTGTTGATTTCTGGATCTAGGGTAATATTTATGCTAAAATTTAGTGTTTCGTTAGAAAGGTTTATTGGAAATTTTGATTCTTTTAGCGTGAAATCATTTGCAAAGCTAAACATAGGTATGATTAATAGTATTATTGCCGCCAATATTAGTGTTTTTTGCATGAAATAGGCAAGTTGGAAATGTATATAAAACTATATATTTGGGGCAAATGGAAGATCTCTGAAAGGTATTACTTTTTTATATATTTCTGGTGTCCAGACGTTCCCGGCGTTTCTTTCTTTTGCTTGAGCCACTCTTGAAAGTGCCTCTTCGAGAATAAATCCCGTAGAATGGAGTCGCCCCCCCGGGAATAAATGCGAGCTCAATTCACTATTATCTGAGAAATATATTAATCCCCACATTGGCATCTCTGCGGCGAAGATATCTAGTCTGGGAGACATATGGCCTTGTTGAGATATCTTTGCATTTGAGAGGTATATTTTATTATATCCTCTCATTAATGGCCCTAGTCCCACTATACTTCTTGGAGGGAAAAGTTCCAGCCTGTCTAACCTTGATTTTATTCTAGGTAATCTCCCAGGTTTTAAGAAATATTCTTCATTTGGTCTACCCCCAGAATTTGTCCAATCAAAAATATCGTCGCAAACTCCTTCTTCTGCACTTCTTAAGAACGTATTATAATCTCTTGCAGCAAGTAAAATTGCTCGATGATATATAAATTCTGACTGTTCCCTACTTATATCTATTACGCCTACTTTATCTGCTTTCTCTAACATGGCAAATGCTTGATCCCCAGATCCCCCCACGGCGAGAACTCTATCTTTTTCAGTTATATCTAAACCCTCCATTATGGCGGTCAAGCTTTCATTTGTGAATGTGTATCGTATAGGAGTTTTCATATAAAAAATTCTAGAAGCCGGATTTATAAATCTTTCTCTTTGTTACTACTATTTGATAGATATTTATAGCCAATTAGTTTGTAAATTAATTTTGTTACAATATAACTTGAATTTGTCTCTTTATTTGGGCAGAGTTCGACTACATCAATGCCTACGACATTCTTTTGTTTGAATAATTCTTTTAGTAGTTGTAGTAGTTGATGCCATCTTAATCCTCCAGGTTCGGGCGTTCCAACATCAGGTATTATTGAAGGATCTAGTGCATCTAGGTCAATTGTTAGATAAACATCTTTTTTTAGGGTAGATAGTATATCTTGAATATAATTTCTGTTGTAAACTAAATCTTTCATAAAAAATGTCTTTATATTATTTTTTTGAATAAATTCATTTTCTTCTTTTGATAGAGACCTTACCCCAACTTGGGTAATATTTGGATTTATTTCAAAGATTCTTCTCATCACGCAGGCATGAGAGAATTTATTTCCATCAAATGAGTTTTTTAGATCTGCGTGAGCATCTATTTGAAGTATGGATAAATTATCTTGGTTATGTCTTTTTATTAATGGTAGAGAAATAGTATGTTCTCCGCCAAGTGCAATTAAAAATTTGTTTGTTTTTAGATTTTCTAGGTCTTCTAGATTATTTATTTCATCAAGAGTTGTTATTCCTACTGAATATGGTTCGTTATTTAGTTCTTCATCATATAACTCTAATTCATTTGAGGCCTTTAGAATTTTTTCTGGAGCTTTTTTTGTTCCTTTTTTGTAACTTGTTGTTTTTTCATATGGAACTGGAAGTATTGCTACTTTTGCTTCTTCAAATTTTGGTAAATTCATGAAAGTTGTCATTTAGAATTTTAGGAGAGTGGTTGTTTTTATAAATTTATTGTATAGAAAAACTAGGTATAACATTCGTATCTTATTTCTTCTGAACAATCATGTGTTATTGGTATTTTGAAGAATACTTTTTCGTTAGTTCCTATTAATCCTATTGTTTTTGTTAGTATTTCCTCTTGATTCTCTTTGATTGGATATGTTGCTGGATAACAGGTTAGTTTTACATTAGTTATTGCAGTTTCTCCTAGATTAGATATATGGCCATTAATATTGGAATAACATTTACTCCCCAGGGCATATTCCCTTTCAGTGGTTATTTTTGAGACTGTTAGTGATGGTTTTAGTAATTCTGGAGACATTTGTTTTACAGCATTGTAATCGTCTGTCGTTTTTTGGTTTTCGTTAAATACAAATGTGGAGTATATCGAGAAGCTTAGTAGTGCAACTATGGCAATTAAGAATACTGCATTTATTCTTGGTTGGGCTTTTGTGAATAATTTTTTGTCTTTTTTTATCATTGCTTTATTTATTATGTGGTGTTGGATTTCTTTTGATAGGTAGAGGGCCAATAGTGCAACTACTGTTAAGATTGCTAGTGAGACTGGTTTGCTGAAGGTTAGAATGTGCCATCTCCCGAATCCAAGATTAATGAAAGCTTCGTGGAATAAGAAAAAGAAGAGTGTATTTGATCCTATCCAGGCCGTAACCTTATTCGATTTTATATCTAGGGAAAATACTAGGTAAAATATTAGGTAGGGTACTGCCATGATTGGGCTAATGAAAATTAATAGTAGTGGGAGTAAAAGATTGAAGTGGTTCTTTCTGTATGCGAAAGCTATACCAAAACAAAACTCTGCTAGATAAAATAGGGGATTTATTGAAGAAAATATATCTGGGTTTAAGAATCTTGCTAAGAAGGTAAATAGGAATGCAATTATTAGCACCCTTGTATCTTTTCGCATGTACCTGTTTATGTATGGGAATAAGAGATATAGTGCGATTAGGGGGGTTAAGAACCAAGCTGGGCTTATGATTCCGAATGCGGTTGATTCAAATAAAGGATCTAGGAATGTAAAGTGTGCGAGGAGTTCTAGAAACAGATTACCCGAGTAGGATTGTGTTGAGAATAGGACTAGGATCGCGATTAGTGCCAAGTAGTATAGTGAAGCGATTCTTACAAATCTTTTGAAAAACCACCTTAGAGAAAATTTTTCTAGTTTGGGATAGTTTTTTGCTAGAATAAATCCGCTTATTATGAAAAATAGTGAGATTCCTAAAAAACCTAATTGCCTTAGAGAATTGTCATGACTTATGTGATAATATGCATGGAAAAAGACTACAAATGCTATTGCGAGAATTCTTAGAATGTCTATGGAAGCTATCCTTTTATCTAGATTCATCTTTCTATAATTAAAATTTTTAGTATTTATAGGTTTTGTTTTTATTTATCCTTTGCTTATTATTGTAAATTTATGTTCCGCTTGAGTATGCCGAAGTATTATTCCAATTGCAAGTCCTAAGAATAAATATTCCTTTGTGAATATGAAGAAGACTATTGCAAGTAAACCATAAATGCTATGATGGATGTGCCTTTCGTTTATCACAACTTTTGGATTATTGAGAAGGGTTACAAAATTTTCATATGCCATTATGAATAGATAACCTGCGATGAATCCGATTAAAAGTCCGATTATTTCTTGCATTGATTAAATTTTATTTTTTTTGATATAAATAGTTTTCTGTTGTTTTTTTTAGGAGATAGTTAATTTTTTAAACACTTCACTTTTGCTAGATTTATGAAAAGACATGCAGCCGCCTTATATGCGGCAAAACCAGGATACCCACTAGATACCAAGGTAGAGTTAGAGTTTGGAGGAAAATCTCCTGATTTGGTTGAGGATACTATGGAATACCTTTCTAGAAAACTAAGTGCATTGGGATTAGTTAATTTTTATTTTAATGTTGTTGGTTTTGGTTCTAAGGGAAGTGCAAGGGCCTTTGATGGCTCTGAGAGTACGTTGTTACATGAAGAGGCGCATAGAGATTTGAGAGAGCATTGGGAGTCTCCAGAAAACTCTTTTGATGAAGGGCTAGCACATGCGGCAGAGGATTTTAGATTTGCAGATCAGGAAAAGATACGGCGCCGGAGGTTTTTGTCTAAAAACTTACCTATACTTTATAGAGATTTTTCAGATGGACTTAAAAATGGGGGATTAAAACATCGAAGACTCATGAATAGAGCCATAGAATTGCCAGGATATGACCATAGTCATAAAAATTGGGCATCATTCTTAAGAACCTTTGAGAGTTTTCGCCATTATGATATGTTTATGGAGCTTTTCGAGATGGAGGGCGCAGGGAGTGGAATGGAAGAGGTATTTCGTATTGCTAGAATTGTATCTGAGAGCGATGATTCCGAGCAAGGCATTTTATTATTAGAAGATTATCTGAGAGAGTGTGGAAGGTATGTCTCTTATGATGCAGAAGAATTGCCTGTGTGCGACCTAGAATTGTGGGATTTTGATTCTACGTTTAGAGCAGGTGGGAATGACGAGGGATATAAGATGTTTGCACAAACAAGTAATGATCTTGTAGATTTGCCAATTAGAAATTTTTTGAGGGGAAAAGAGGCAGTTTTTAGAAGATTGAGCGATAGTTAATTTTTTAAATAAATTTTATTTATTATTGGTATGAGGCAGATAGGAATATTTATTAATTGGGCCACTTCTTATGGTGGAAGATTTCCCATTTATATTACTAGGTTGCTTAGGTATAGTACTATTGGGACTGTTGCGATTATTCTTGATTTACTTTTATTGTTTATTTTTGTTGAGTTCCTTCATGTATTTTATTTGGTGGCCGCCTCAATGGCATTTATTGTTGCGCACTCCTCAAATTATTATTTTCAACGGGCGTGGGGATTTAAGGAAACTAAACAGGGAATTAAGAGAAGCTATATCTACTTTATTTTGTTTGGAATTATTGGTATTTTTCTAACTATCGGCCTATTGGCCTTCATGGTAGAGTATCTTGGTTTAAATTATTTATTTGGTAGATGGTTAGTGTCTTTAATAGTTGGAGTTTTTATGTTTTTTTTGCATTATAGGATTACTTTTAAGATTCATGGAGAGCTCCCAAACCCGTTAGAAGGCCGTTTTGGGCCTCTAAAAGAGCAAATGGAAAGATTTATAAAGCCTTGAGGGTCGCTCTAACTATAAGGTATGAATTGAGAGAAAGCACTTGTAAACAACATTTCGCTTTTTCTATAAGAGTGCTGAAATATAATACGGAGAAAATAAAAAATGATATTTGAAGATTTAGGTCTAGATACTAGTTTATTTACGACCATTCAAGAACTGGGTTTTAGTACACCCACAAAAATACAAGGAGAGGCCATACCCCATATAATTAAGGGATATGACGTTATTGGAGAGTCTGAAACTGGAAGTGGAAAGACTTTAGCATTTGGAGCAGGTATAATTGAAACTGTTGTTCCAAAAGAAGGCTTACAGGCTTTGGTTTTGACTCCAACAAGAGAGTTAGCAGAGCAGGTAGGTGGTGCTATAAAGGAGTTTTCTAATGGAAAAAAATTGAGAATTCTACCTATTTATGGGGGAGTTTCAATACAAAATCAGATTCATGAACTAGCTAGGGCAGAAGTTGTAGTTGCAACCCCTGGAAGGTTATTAGACCATTTACAAAGGAGAACTATTGATCTTTCTAAAGTTAGAATATTAGTTCTAGATGAAGCAGACAGAATGCTTGATATGGGATTTTTAGATGATGTTGAGAGAATAATTAAAAATTGTCCTAAAGATAGACAGACTTTGTTCTTTTCGGCAACTATTGATGCAAGAATTAGAAGTTTATCTAATAAGTTCATGAATAGTCCAAAGGAAGTTCGTGCAGGTAATCAAGTTGATCCTAGCAAACTTAAGCAAGTTTATTACGATATTCAGAGAGGAATGAAATTGTCTTTGTTAGCTCATTTATTGAAAAAAGATGAAAAAGGATTATCTCTGGTTTTTTGTAATACTAGACATACTACTGATTTTCTTGTTAAAAACTTGAAAGCCAATAAAATAGATGCATTAGCAATACATGGCGGGCATACTCAGAATAAGAGGATGAGCGCATTGAAATTCTTTAATGATGCGAAATTTGGAGTTCTGGTTTGTACAGATGTTGCAGCTAGAGGATTACATATCCCCAATGTTTCACATGTATATAACTATGAAATACCTGTAGATCCAAAGGATTATGTCCATAGAATTGGAAGAACTGCTAGAGCTGGAGAAGAAGGAAAAGTAGTAAACTTATTAAGTGAGTTTGATTACGATAATTTCAGGAGAATCCAGAGAGACTATAGGGAATTCGAGGTCGAAAGGGTTGAAAAACCTTATATTGAGAGAGTACAGGCAATAAAGGTGGAAAGAGAACGAGGAAATAACATGTTCAAAAAACGTAAGTTTAATAGAAGGGGGGTGAAAAGATGAAAGGAACCGTGAAATTTTTTAACGATCAAAAAGGTTTTGGATTTGTTGCTGGTGAAGATGGTACAGAGTAT